>ERZ651768.203-NODE-203-length-43697-cov-25.615750_pt1 | contig 43697 bp, 38 predicted proteins | sample MGYA00514754_ERZ651768 | MGnify/ENA metagenome assembly ERZ651768
TCGACGGCAACGTGGGGCCGATCGGCGGGATCATCCAGAAGGTGGTGGCGGCCCGGGAGGCGGGGATCGACCTTTTGCTGGTGCCGACGGGCGAGTTGACCGATGCCCGACACCACGCCGGGGACCTGGCCGTCGAGGGAGTGGACAACCTGGCCGACGCCTTGGCCGCCTTAGCCCGCCACGGGGGTTACACCACCGACCTGGCGCTTCCGTGAGGCAAGGCGTCATCGGGCTTCCACAACACATACCGGGGGCATGGCAGATCCGTCCCCGTCGTGAGAGTTCGGCTCGCAGTCCTCGGTCCCGCGTGTCGGCCGTAGGCTCCCCACATGCGCCCTGAAGACGCCCCACCGCCCGAAGACGCTCCACCGCCCGGGCCGCGTTCCTTCCTCCTTCGTCGCCGGCGTCCGCCCCGGGGGTCGCGCAAGATCCGCCTGATAGTTGGCGGAGTCGTATCGGCGTTCTTCGTTCTTCTGCTCTCCCTGCGAGGAATCGCCGGCTTTTGGACCGACTACCTGTGGTTCGACGCCCTGGGTCACGAGGACGTGTTCGTTTCGGTCCTGAGTGCCCAGGTGGTGCTGGTAGCCCTGTTCACTCTGCTGTTCTTCGGGATGTTGTACGGGAACCTGACGGTGGCCGACCGCCTGGCCCCCCGCGTCAGGCCACCCGGGCCGGAGGAGGACCTGCTGCGCGGCTACCACCTGATGGTGGGTCGCCGGCGAGGGCTGGTGCGCCTCGTCCTGTCGGGCCTGTTTGCCCTCGTCGCCGGACTGGGTGTATCGGGCCGGTGGGAGGAGTGGCTGCTGTTCACCAACGGCGTGGACTTCGGCGTCACCGATGCCCAGTTCGGCCGAGACATCGGCTTCTACGTGTTCCGTCTGCCGTTCCTCAGCTTCGTGGTGGGCTGGCTGTTCGCCACGCTGATGGTGACGTTGGTGGTGACCACGATCCTGCACTACATCAACGGCGGAATCCGCTTGCAGACTGCCGGCGAGCGGGTCCAACCCCAGGTCAAGGCCCACCTGTCGGTACTCCTGGCTCTGATCGCCCTGGTGCGAGCCGGCGACTACTGGCTGGCCCGGTTCGAGCTAACCACCTCAGACCGGGGGGCTGTGATGGGGGCCACCTACACCGACGTGAAGGCCCAGCTGCCGGCCATCCAACTGCTGATCCTTATCTCCCTCTTCTCCGTGGCCCTGCTGATCGTGAACATCCGTCGCCGCGGCTGGGTGCTGCCCACCCTGGCCGTAGGGCTATGGGCGTTCGTTGCCCTGGTAATCGGAAACATCTACCCGGCGGTCATCCAGAGCCTCCGGGTGGAGCCAGCCGAGTCGGAGAAGGAGGCGCTATACATCGGTCGCAACATTGAGGCGACACGGTCGGCCTTCGGCCTGGACAGCATCACCCAAGTGCAGCTCACCGACTTCGACAACGAGGTGACGGCAGCCGACCTGCGGGCCCACGGTGGCACAGTTCGCAACATCCGCACCCTGGATCCGTTGGTTGTCCAGGGGACCTTTGACCGCCTCCAGGGGGAGCGCGAGTACTACACCTTCACTGATGAGATGGACACCGACCGGTACACCATCGGCGGGGAGACCACCCAGGTCCTGCTTGGGACCCGTGAGCTGGAGCTGAACGAGACCCGGTCGTGGGAGAACCAGCACGTGGCGTTCACTCACGGCTACGGGGTGGCCATGGCTCCGGTCAGCCGCGTGAAGGGCTCGGGCGACCCGGACTTTCTGGTCGGGGACCTACCGGTGTCCATCGACCCGTCGGTGGAGGTGGTTCTGGACCGGCCCCAGCTGTACGTAGGTGAGGGCCTCAGCGGATATGCGGTGGTCGGGGCCAGCCGCGACGAGGTGGATTACACCGACGAGAACCAGGAGACGCGAACCGTCCGATACGCCGACATTGGCGGGGAGGGCGGCGTGGCCATGGGTTCGATGATCCGTCGAGCGGCGTTCGCCCTGCGGTTCGGCCAGCTGGAGCCGCTGATCTCCAACTTCATCACTGGGGACTCCCGGGTGTTTTACGTGCGCGACGTGCGCGACCGCGTCGAGAAACTGGCTCCCTTCCTCCACTTCGACGCCGACCCCTACCCGGTACTGGTGGACGGCCGGATCATCTACGTGGTGGACGGCTACACGACCACCGACCGGTTCCCGTACGCCCAGAGGGCCTCCACGTCGAACCTGCCGAGGTCCAGCGGCCTCCGACACGATCTCAACTACGTCAGGAACTCGGTGAAGGCCACCGTCGACGCCTTCACCGGCGAGGTCGTCTTCTACGTCATGGACCCCGAGGATCCTCTGGTGTCCGCCTACGGCCTGGCATTCGAGGGCCTGTTCACCCCAGCGTCAGAGATGCCTGATTCCCTTGTTGGCCACCTGCGATACGCCGAGGACCTCTTCCGGGTCCAGACCGAGCTGTGGGGCAGCTACCACGTCGACGACACCGAGAACTTCTACCAGCGGGCGGCGGAGTGGTCGGTGTCTCAGGACCCGGGACGGACCGGTGAGGGAGCGGCCAACCTGACCGTGGTGGACGAGCAGGGCTTCAAGGTCGGGACCCGACACAAGCGGATGGCGCCTTACCGGGCCATGGTCGACCTTCCGGGGGGTGACCAGACCGAGTTCGTGATCATGCGGGCCTACGTACCCCTTGACGAGGACGACGCCCGCAAGGAACTGGCGGCCTACGTGGTGGGCCGCAGCGACGGTGACCGATACGGCGAGCTGGTCGTGTTCCGGCCCCCATCTTCAAACTTCGATGGACCGGCCCTTGCCGAGGAGCGGATACGCAACGATGAGGAGGTGGCCAGCCTCCAGACGCTGCTCAGCCAGCGGGGGTCTTCGGTGTTGTTCGGCGAGTTACTGCTCGTGCCGATCGAGGACTCGATCCTTTACGTGCGACCGTTGTACGTGCAGGCCGAGGGGGATTCCACGGTGCCGGAACTGGAGCGCGTCATCGTCGCCGTGGGTGAGAGGGTCGTGATGGCCAACTCGCTGCAGGAGGCACTGGAGGATCTCACCGGGTCGCGCCTGGACGCCCTGTTCGCCGGGATCAGCACCGGGGCGAGCACTTCGGAAGCTGAGGACGATCCGGAACTCGCGACGGACGACGGGCCGGACGACGTCGTTACCGGATCCGATGGAGGCTCGACGGTGGAAGGCGACCTTCCAGAGGACGTGGACGCCCTCCTGACCGAGTTGGCCGACCTGCAGCGGGCCTCGGCCCGGGCGTTGGCCCGGGATCCTGCCGACTGGTTGGAGTTCGGACGGATCCAGGCCCGGATCCAGGACCTGCTGGAGATCCTGGAGGGATCAGTCTCCGACGAATAGACCCGGCCGATGAGGCGAAGGCCGCTCGGACGGGCGATCAGTCGACGGGTTGCCACCCGCTGGTCCGCCGCGACGAATCGGCACCCGGGGTGGGATCAGAGCCGGTGCGAGCCCGAGCCGGCGAGTCGGCGGTGAGGTCGATGAACGACTCGTCGCCGGCTAGGTCGGGAGTGGGGATCGGCGCGACGGCTTCGTCGCTCAGGGCTACGCCGGCGCTGTGGGCCACCTCTGCGATGCGGGCATTGAGCTCGACGGTGACCCGGGACAGCTCGGCAGACAGGCGGGCCACCTGGAGCCGGAGGTCCATGACGTCGCTGGCCTGGTCGTCGACGGTTGCCGTACCCAGGGAGCGCGAGTCGTGCTCGACGACGTCGACTCTCTCGGTCAGGTCGCGTATCGCGTTCACCATGTCGAGCAGGGTCTGGTCGGTAGCCGGGGGCTCGACACGGGTGCGGGAGCGACGGAGGGCCATGGGTCGACTGTATCCACGGGTCGATGCGGCGGTCCGGCATCCCAGGGCGTTCGTCGCAGCCCGGGTCTAGATCCCGGCCGTGGCTACCCTCCCCGCCGTGGAATCGATCCGGAATCCAGGGCCCGGTCGCGGCGCCGGCCAGGGACGGTGGTCGATAGTCGTCGTCGCCATCGGGCTGCTCGGTGTCGTTGCCGTCGGATGTGCCGGACACGACGGCCGGGACATGGTGGCCAACGGAATCGGGCACAGCCCTGCTCCCACCAAGCCACCGGGCGGGGCCTCGGACCTGGAGGGAGACCTGGTGTCAGGCCTGACGGTGTCCGAGGAGCGGGCTCGGGCGGCTACTGACCCGACGATCGGGTCGGTGGTCCTGGAGGTCGCCTCAGGGGTGGTTGGGGTTCGGGCCCGCTACGACGTGACCTATCCGCAACTGGACGGCCTGTGGCCCGGCGACCCGGTAAACGTGGCACTCCGCCAGCCGGTCCTTGCCGAGATCGCTCAGTTCGGTGACGAGGTCGGCAGGCTGGAAGAAGAGCTACCCGACGCTGGGAGGACGAGTGGGTCGAGCACCCTCACCGGAGGGGCGGTAGTCCACCACATCGACAACCGGGTGGTTAGCGCGGTGTACGACCTGAATTCGGTAGTGGCCGGAGCGGCCCGGCCGGCTGAGGTAGTGGGCTCGGCGCTGGTGGACCTGGCGACTGGCAGGACCCTTTCGATTGGGGACCTGTTCCTAGCCGGGAGCCCGTGGGTCGAGACGGTGGCGATCCTGGCCGGGCGGGACCTGGCGTCCCAGTTCGGCGAAGGGGTTCTGTGGGGGGCCGAGGGTTCCGACACCTCACAGGTAGGGGGGCCGGGTCTGATACCGGAACCGAAGGCGTTCGCCGTGTTCGGCATCTCGGCGACCGCCCTGGTCCTTCGGTTCGAGCGCTACCAGGTGGGCCCGGGGGCACTGGGCACCCCCGCAGTTCGGATTCCGTGGTCGTGGCTGGATGGCCTGGTGGACCCCGACGGTCCGGCCGGCTCCTTCGCAGGCTGAGCGCCGGTTCAGTCGCCTGATCCAGGCGCATGGTCGATGCTGACCACCTCTTCCCGGTCGGCGATGGCGGCCAGGACCTTGGTTAACTCCACCTCATCGAGGCCCCGGACGTCGATCGTTGTCTGGCGTTCGCCGTTCCGTTCGGCGGTGGCCACGGCCATGATCCGTCCGCCGACCGACTCGAGACCACCAAACAGGGCGTCCAGGGTGCCGCTGCCCGGCCGGTAGTGGATCTCGAAACGCCGCCTGGATCGGCGAAACAGGACGTACGGCTTCAGGGGGCCGAAGGTGACGACGACGACCAGGGTCATGGCGCCGGCCACGGTGGCCACCAGGTAAAGGCCCATAGCGGCGGCCACCCCGAAGGCGGCGGCCATCCACAGTGTGGCCGCCGTGGTGATGCCGGTCACGGTGAACCCGCTGCGGATCATGGCACCGGCACCGATGAAGCCAATGCCGGTTACCACTTGGGCGGCGACTCGGGACGGGTCGTTCTGGTCGCCAATGACGCCGTAGGCGCCAGCCACCGTGAACAGGGCGGCTCCGAGGGCGACCAGGGAGTGGGTGCGCAGTCCAGCCGTCTTGTGACGGGTCTCGCGTTCCAGGCCGAGGACCGCTCCGAGGGCCAGTGCTAGGCCAAGACGTCCGATCAGTTCGAGGGAGCTCGGTGTGTCCACGAGGTCGAGCCTGCCACAACGGGCCCAGCAGACAGCCGCAAGTTCGGCTGGTGAGATTGTTGAACCCCCCCGGCAAGCACGCCCTTACATGTACTCGGAGGGGGCTGTGCCGGAGGGGTTCGGATCTTTATGCGTCCTGAACTGCATCCGCTGTGTCGATGTGAGCCTCCAGGTGGGCGATCATCTGACGGAATGCCTGAGCGGCCTCCCGATCGTCCATGCCGTTGCCGTATGAGTCGGCGATGACAAGTCCCATCCACCGCATCACACGCTCTTCGTCAATCCGTTCGTTCTTATCCATTGTCGATCCGTTCTTTCTTTGAAAGTCATCAGCCGACGACCTTTCGGTGTTGTTGTCATCCATTGCTGCTGTTGTTCCTGACTGCTCTTAGCGGAGACCCTGTTGTGTTCCCGACCGAAGGTCGTCCACTTGTGGATCCACTGCTTCGAGCATTCCAGCGCGTCAGCCAGATTCTCCAGAGTTTCACCCTGTTTACGGGCTTCCCGTAGGGCCTCCAGATGGGCGTCTTGCGCCGCGAGGTACGTGGCCTTGGCCGCGGCTTCCTCGCTGTGGGTATTGATGACCATCTCTATGAGATGGCCTTGTGCTTCTTGTCTACGTCTTGGCATGTCTATGCCTTTCTTGTTTTGTCCCACGGGTGTCGGACGTTTTCTGTATGTACAAGCACCCGTAGGTGCGGGTTACGGGGTCGTCACTCGGCCCCAGGTAGTCCTTCAGGGCCGATCTGGAGTGAGAAGATCTCGCCTTCATCCTCCGGCCCTTCCTTGGAGTGCTGTTGCTGCATGGACTGCATCGTCTCTATGAACATCACGACCTGATGTTCCTCCATGACCTGTCGCAGCCAGTGGAGAACCGACTCTTTGGGAGACCCGTGCTTGTCGATCGGGTCTTCCATCTGGATACCCATCAGCAGGTCGTCCTCGTCAAAGAACGCATAGTTGCCGTTCTCGTCCGTTCTGAGATCGGCACACCGATGCCCGATGTCCATGAACCTGTTCCAGTAGGGGCTCACTGGTACCCCATTGTTCGGGAGGGCGAGAAATAGACACCCTGCGTCGTAGAAGATCTCGGCCATGCCTTGTTCCATCTGTTCCATCTGTTCCATGTCTTTCCTTAGTTCTGTTAAGGGCGTTTTTGGGCGTGCGGTACTAGTTCTTTAACGGTCTTGGGCCACCGAGGTGGTCTCGGGTGAGGGAGGACCCAACAACCTCCCCCACCCGACCAGGCGCCGAAAACGAAGCAAGACGCCCGGAAAGGCGCCACAAAAAGAAGAAAAACGCCTGCAAGGGCGCCGAACTTCTGACTCAGTTTTCCTGCTGAGAGAACAATAGCGGATGGCCGTCTGGATGACGATATGACGGTCGTCACTTGGCATCAGATAACTCGCCTGAACAGGGGAAAGAGCAAGAAGATTCTTCTGGAGCCATAAGTGGGGAGAGCGTTCCCGATTCGCTCAAATCGCGTTCCCAGCGTTACCCGAATGACCTCTGGAACCCCTTCTTTATAGGGGTCTGGGGGTTTCGCACCACCCTCGGAGAGGGTTGCCTAGCCGGGCTCAGCCCCAGCGGCTGGAGCGGGTGAGCTCCTCGGTGGGGAGCCGGATGTCAAACCGTTCGCGAACCCGGGCGTCGAAGTCGGGGGACACGTGGGCCGGGAAATGGCCGGACAGCACCTCGCTGGCCAGCAGCCGGGCCCGCTCATCGACCGACGAGGCACCGGCGTCGAACCAGTCGTCCGGGCTCAGCCGGTCGCCGACCTCCGGGTAGATGTACTCAGACTGCATGATCGACAGCGTCTGGTCCTGACCCAGGAAGTGGCCGTCGCCGTGGATGACCGACCGAATGGTTTCGACTGAGAGTTTGTCCGGTGTGACCTCGATGCCCCGGATGGTCCGGTTGACGGCGCCCAACATGTCGTTGTCGATCACCAGGGCCTCGTAAGAGCAGGCCAGAATGCTGGCCAGCATCCCGGCTGACTCGTAGACGAGATTGGCTCCGGCGTGGCCGGCCAATGCGACGGTGAGCCCCTTTTCGTGGCCGGCCTGGTTGTCGGGCATCTTGGAGTCGGCCATGCCGGCAGCCACCCCGGACGGGAGGCCCAGCCAGTTGGTGACCTGGGCGGCCGCTGCGTTCAGCACCGCCTCCTCGCCCGAACCCCCGCTCATAGCGCCGGTACGGAGGTCAGACACGAAGGGCCACAAGCCCATCACGCACGGATGACCGGGGTTCATCAGGTTGACGCAGGTCAGGGCGGACAGACACTCGGCGAGGGCCTGGGCCAGCGAGCCGGCCAGGGCAGCGGGCGAGGTAGCGCCAGCCTGGCCGGCCGACAGCAGATTGATGGGCATACCGGTGCGTACCTGGGCGACCATGGACCGCACGGCGTCCTCGGCATAGCGCAGCGGCGGCACCACGAAGGTGTTGTTGGCTACACAGAACGGACGCTTGGCGAACGACCCGGACTGGCCGCCGAGCATCTCGTCGAACATGTCGACGACCTCATGCACGTGTTCGGGCTGGAAAAATGAAGTGCCCATCGGCTTGGTAGTGCCCATCGCCACTGCGTAGGCGGTGTTCACGTCGAGATTGCGGGCCTCGACCATGTCGCGGGCTACCAGCGTGCGGACGTGGAAATGGACGTGTTCGAGGGTGTCTACGAGGCGGGCCACGTCGTAGACGTCCTGGAGGTCGGATGGACGGTGCTTCCTCGTCTCGTGCTCGTAGACCGACACAGCGGCTCCCGCCGTGCCGAAGTGAACCCGGTCGCCGCCCACCTCGATGGAGCGGTCGTCGTCGAAGCCGTGCCAGGTGAACGACTTGGCCGCCATGTCCACGGCGTCCTCGACCAGCGAGCGCGGGAAGTGGAGTCGCCCATCCTCATCGACCCAGCCTCCGGCTGGGACGACAACCTCAATGAATTCGGGGATGGGCGACCCCATGCCGAACTCGTCGAGCAAGGTGAGCGCTGTGTCGTAGACGGTGCGGCATTCTGAGTCGGTGAGCGGCTTGTAGGCACCGCCTGACAACCCGGGCCGGACCGCCTTCTCGTCGTCGGCGAGGCCGGCGGCGCGCGCCGCTACCCGAGCGGCTCGTCCACCGGCCCGGCCAGTGCGCTTTCCGGAAGCGCTCATGCCCGCACCCGTTCATTGGCCGGGTCGTGGGCCGCCTCGGCCAACACGGTGGCCGTGTGGCGCTCGCCGAACAGGGTGACCTCAAACTGTGAGCCGGGGGCCTCGAAGGCCGGGTCTACGTAGGCGAAGGCCAGGGACCTCCCGACGGTGTGCCCCCACGTGCCGCTGGTAGTTACGCCCATGCAGAGGCCACCGTCTCCCGACGGGTCGTAGCAGGGCTCGTTGCCCCGACAGTCGGAGTCGGTGGCGTCGACCTCGCAGTAGATAAGGACCATGTCGAGTTTCGTGCCGTCGGGGCCGCCGGCTTCCCGGCGGGCCAGCGTGGCGTCCCGGCCGAGGAAGTCCCGGCCGGATTCCAGGTCGACGAAGCGTTCGAGGCGGGCCTCGATGGGCGTGATCTCGGTGGTGAGCTCGCCACCCCATGCCTTGTAGGCCTTCTCGAGCCGTAGGACGTTCATGGCCGACGAGCCGAAGTGGACCATGCCGTGGGGTTCGCCGGCGGCCACCAGGGCATCGTACAACTGGGGCATCTCGTCGATGGGGTGGTGGATCTCCCAGCCCAGTTCACCGACGTAGCTGACCCGGAGGGCGGTGCTCGATACGCCGGCCACGGTGACCTGCTGGCAGGTCAGCCACGGCCACGCCTCGTTGGACAGGTCAGCGTCGGTGCAGGCGCCGAGGACGTCACGGGCCCGGGGGCCGGTGACGGCCAGGATCCCCATCTGGTCCGTCCAGTCCTCAATGGTGACGTCCTCGTCGGGCAGCACGTGCTGTTCCAGCCAGTCCCGATCGTGTGTGGTGCCGGCAATGGCCGAGTTGAGGTAGAACCGGTCGCTGTCCATGCGGGTGACGGTCATCTCGCACTCGATCCCGCCCAACTCGGTGAGCATGTGGACGAGGCGGATGCCCCCCTGTCGCATCGGGAGCCGGTTGGCTGAGAGCCGTTCGAGCAGGGTCTCGGCGTTGGGGCCGGATACCGCGAACTTGGCAAAGGCGGTGAGGTCGGCGATTCCGACACGGTCGCGCACGCCGCGGCACTCGGCGCCAACGATGTCATGGGCGTTGGAGCGGCGCCATGAGTACTCCTCGGGGGCGCCGTAGTAGCGAGGGCGCTCCCAGCCCCAGACGTCTTGCCACTGGGCACCAAGAGTGTCGAGCCTCTCTGCGATGGGGGTGCGCTTCAGGGGTCGTCCGGCAGATCGGTATTCGCCGGGCATGCGCACCTGGTACATCTCGTGGTATTCGTCGACAGACTTGTCGATCGTGTACTGCAGGTCAGACCACGGGCCGAACCGGCGGGGGTCCATCTCTCGCACGTTGATTTCGGTCTGGCCATGGACCATCCACTGGGCGAGGTACTTCCCAGCGCCCGGTCCCTGGGTGATACCGATCGACGCGCCAGCGCAGAACCAGTAGTTGTGGTGCCCGGCGGCCGGGCCCATGAGGTAGCCGCCATCCGGGGTGTGGGTGATGGGGCCGCTGACCACCTGCTTGATGCCGGCCTCGGCGAACACCGGGAATCGTTCGGCCGACACCTCCAACCACGGGGCCAACTGGTCGAGGTCGGGCGAGGTGAGGTGGAAGTGGAGGTTCCAGTCGATTCCTTCGAGCCCGTAGGTGATGGAGTCGCGTGTCTCGTAGGGGCCGATGAGCAGGCTGTCGATCTCACGCCGGTAGTAGCACGACGAGCGGGGGTCGCGGATGACGGGCATCTCGACCTCACAGGCCTTCATGGCGTCCAGCGGTTCGGTGATCAGGTACTGGTGGATCATCGAGACGATCGGGACGTCGATGCCCGACATGGCACCAACCTGAGGGGCGTAGTGGCCGGCCGCGTTGACGACGTGGTCGCAGGTGACCTCGCCCTTGTCGGTGGTGACCCGCCAGCGGCCGTCGGACAGTTGGGACACGCCGGTGACCAGGGTGTGACGGGCGATCTCAGCGCCCAGTTGACGGGCCCCGGTGGCCATAGCGTTGGTGGAGCCGGTGGGGTCGGACCAGCCGTCCGCCGGGGTCCAGAAGCCGAGTACGACGTCGTCGATCGACTCCATGAGGGGGGCCTTCTGGCGGATGTCCTCGTGGCCGATGAGATGGGACTCGATGCCGATCTGGTCGAGCACACCCTGGACGTACCGATACCACTCGGCCTGCTCGTGGTTGACGGCCAGGCGGATGGCTCCGCAGCCGTGCCAGCCGGTGGCCATTCCGGTCTCGGCCTCGAGCTTGGTGTAGAGCTCGGCGCCGTAGGCGTGGACCTTGGCCATGTTGAGGCTGCCGATGAAGTGGGGGACGAGGCCGGCAGCGTGCCAGGTGGAACCGGAGGTGAGCTCGCCCTTCTCAATAAGTAGGGCGTCGGTCCAGCCCTCGTGGGCCAGGTGGTACAGCAGACCGACACCCATGGCGCCGCCGCCGATGATCACGCACTGCGCGTCGTTGCGCATGGGTGCTCCCGTGAGTACTGGGACTGTTCCAAAGAGTGGAACGTTCCGTTGAGTGGTGATCTAGACTACCGGAATCCAGACGATCGAGCGAACGTTTGCCGTACTCCGGGCCCTGACGGGCCGGCCCGACTCCACGGGTGTGTCCGAGGTGGCCCGGACCACTGGGCTGGCCAAGTCGACATGCTCGAGGATCCTGTCCAGTCTGGACGACCTAGGAATCGTAGAGCGGGTCGACGAGGCGGGCCGGTACGTGATCGGGTCGGGTCTGCGGACCCTGGCCAGAGCGGGAGCACCGGCCGGCACCTTGCGCGACCTGGCCCGGCCGTACCTGCGGGAACTGGCCGGACGGGTGGGCGAGTCGGCCTCACTGGCCGTGATGGACGGAGGCGAGGGCCTTTACGTCGCCCAGGTGGCGGCTCCGGGACCGGTCCAGGTGACCGACTGGACGGGGCAACGGTTCCCACTGCACACCATCGCCGCCGGGCAGGCCTTCATGGGGTCATGGTCCGACGAGCAGGTAGCGGCCTACTCAGCCGACGGCCTTGAGGGGTTCACCGAGCACACGGTGACTACGCTGGTCGGTCTGCGCCAACGAGTCGGCGAGGTGCGCCGACGGGGCTTGGCGTGGACGGTCGGCGAGTTCTCCGGGGAGATCACCGGCGTTGCGGCACCTGTTTGCGACGCCGCCGGGGCGGTCGTGGCCTCGGTGTCGGTGTATGGCCCGGGCTGGCGGTTCCCGGGGGACGGTGACACCGGAGAGATCGAGCGTCTGGTCCGGGAAACGGCGGATCGGCTAGGTGGCCTGCTGGCGAGGTAGAGGGTCGAGCTCACTACTGCTGTTGTTGCTGCTGGGCCTCCAACGGAGCCGAGGCCACCTTCGGTTCGGTGACCGGTGGTTGGACCACCGTGGTCTGCTCCGCCGGGTCCATGCGGCGGATCTTCACCTCGGCCTCGACCTCGGCGACGGCCCGGCCCGATACGGCGCCCCTGATGGGCGCCACGTCGTCGTAGTCGCGCCCGTGGCCGATCTTGATGTGACGGGGCCCCACCTCCCGGCCGTTGGTCGGGTCCAGAGCCATCCATCCGTGCCCGGGCACGGCGGCCTCGAACCAGGCGTGGGTCTGCACGTTGACCAGGTCGCCGTCGACGTCCTCGCCGGTCCGGTCCGACGACGTGAACAGGTAGCCCGACACGTAGCGGGCCGGCACGCCGACTGATCGGCACAGGGCGACGGACAGGTGGGCGAAGTCTTGGCACACGCCATGCCCTTCGACCAGCACCCGGTCTACCTCGATGCCGATGTCGGTCGAACCCGGTTCGTAGGCCATCCGCTCCCGGACCAGGTCGTGGACGCCGACCACGGTGGCCACTAGGTCGTCGGCCACCCGGGCCTCCCGGCCCGCCTCGGCGACCAGGTCTCCCCAGTCGGCGTGCGGGGTGCGGCCTAGGTACTCGTTGTGCCGCTCACGGAACGCCGGTTCGCCCAGGCCCTCCCAGCCGGTGGCTGGTGGGCGGGGGAGGGCGTCGGAGGTGTCGACCGCCGCCTCGGCCACGATTTCCAGCGATAGGTGGGGCTCCCGGACCCCGAAGGCGTCGACTCTCGTCCCCCAGTAGTCGGTGAAGGCCAGTGGCCGGGCTGCCGGCGCCACGGAGAGGCGGTAGGCGATGAGGTGCTGGTGCTCGTCGTTGGCCGGGCAGGCCCGGACCTCGTTCTGGGACCCCGCCACCCAGGCCTCGTAGGCATAGAAGGTCCGGTTGCGGATGTCCAGCCTCATCGTCGGCCCTCCACCGACACGACGTGCGACCCAGCGGAACCGGCCAGCAGGTCGGTGCTGCGGAAGTACTGGGCGGCCATGGAGTCGGCCACGGCACGGATCCCGTCGTCCAACTCGGCGCAGAACGACGGGAGGTCGACGCTGGGATGGTTGATCTCGGCGAACTGGAGGTTCGACCGTGTCCGGCCGAGGACCGTCTCCGTCCGACCGCGGTCGGGTGGTTGGTCGGAGAGCTGGCCCAGCAGCGTCTCGGTCCGGATCAGGCAGTAGAGGACGCTGCGGGGGAACACCTCGTTGCGGAGCAGGAACCGCACGACGGGCATGGGTTCGAGGCTGGGGCTGTGCAGGCGGCGGAAGGCCTCGACGGCCGACACCGACGACAAGGTGAGGTGGGCGTCGTCGAAGGTGCCGGTCGACAGGTGGGCCCACCGGGTGCGTAGCAGGCGGGTGGTCATGACGGCCCGTTCCAGCAGCATCCCGATGACCAGGAACCGGTAGCCGTCGTCGCGGGGCATGTTCTGTTCGATCACACCGGTCATGGACTGGCACCGGTTCTTGATCGTCTGGAAGAGGGTGTACGGCTCGCCGTCCAGGTCGAAGTCCAGGTCGCGGGCCTCTAGGTCGTGGTGGAATCGGTTGGCCGCCTCCCACATCTCGGTTGGGAGGTGCTCGCGTACGCTTCGCAGGTTCTCGCGGGCCGTGCGCACCGCGGAGAGCACGGAGCCCGGGTTGTCGGGGTCGGCGACCAGGAAGTTGGAGACCTCGCGGCCGTTGACGTCGCGCCCGGTGGCCGAGAACTCGGTGAACACCCGGAGAACGGTGAGCAGGTCGCCCCACTGGACGGCGGCGTCCGGTCGGATGATCGTGCCGTGCTGGGTGGCGTCCAGGATGCGGGCCGTGTTCTCGGCCCGCTCGACGTAGCGGCCGGCCCAGAAGAGGTTCTCGGCGTGGCGGGCCAGCATCAGGTACCAGCCTCGTCGATGACCCAGGTGTCCTTGGAGCCGCCGCCCTGCGACGAGTTGACGATCAGCGAGCCCTTCCGCATGGCTACCCGGGTCAGGCCGCCGGGGATCACCTCGATCGAAGAACCGGTCAGCACGTAGGGCCGGAGGTCGACGTGGCGCCCCTCCAGGCCGTCGTCCACGCAGCTGGGGACCCGGCTGAGGTTCACTACCTCCTGGGCGATCCACCCACGGGGGTCGGTCTCGACGGTGTTGCGCATGGTGGCCAACTCCTCGTCGCTGGCCTGGGGGCCGATCAGGATGCCGTAGCCGCCCGATTCGGCGACCGGCTTCCAGACCAGCTCGTCGGCCCGTGCCAGGGCGGCGGTCCGCTGGTCGTCGTCCCACAGGATGTAGGTGGGGGCGTTGTCGAGCAGTGCCTCCTCGCCCAGGTAGTAGCGGATCATGTCCGGCACGTACGGGTAGACGGCCTTGTCGTCGGCCACGCCGTTGCCGATGGCGTTGGCGATGGTCACCGTGCCGGCTCGCGCGGCCGCCATCAGGCCGGCTACACCGAGCGTGGAGCCGGCCTCGAACACGACCGGGTCAAGGAAGTGGTCGTCGATCCGGCGGTAGATGACGTCGACCCGCTTCAGGCCGCCGGTGGTGCGCATGGCCACCGTGTGGTCGTCGACGACCAGGTCCCGACCCTCGACCAGCTCGACGCCCATCTGGCGGGCCAGGAAGGCGTGCTCGAAGTAGGCCGAGTTGAAGACCCCGGGGGTGAGGACGCACACCACCGGATCGTCGCCGGCAGCTGGTGGTGCGGCGTGCCGGAGGGCAGCCAGCAGGGAACGGCCATAGTGGTCAACCGACCGGATGGCCATCCGGTCGAAGGCCCCGGTCAGCACCCGGGCCATGGTGGCCCGGTTCTCCAGCACGTAGCTGACGCCCGACGGGTTCCGCAGGTTGTCCTCCAGGACCAGGAACCGTCCGTCGTCGCCCCGCACCACATCGATTCCCGACACCAGGCAGCGGGCTCCGTTGGGCACGGCGATGTTGAAGGCTTCCCGTTCGAATCCGGCCGACGACATCACCAGCCAGCGGGGGACAATCTCGTCGTTGAGGATGGCCTGCTCGCCGGCGTACAGGTCCTCCAGGAACCGGTTGACGGCTTCGACCCGCTGGGCGAGCCCCCTTTCCAGGGCGTCCCATTCGTTGCCGCGGATGATCCGGGGGAAGAGGTCCATGGGCCAGGTGCGCTCGATGCCCTGCGCCTCGCCGTAGACGGTGAAGGTGATGCCCCGGTTGCGTAGGACGTCGTCGCGGAGTTCGGCGTGGTAGCGGAGGTTGTCAGGGCTGAGGGCGTCGAACCATTCGACGACCGGTTCCTGTCCGGGGCGGGCCCTACCGTCGTCGCCGATGGCCTCGTCGTAGAACCCTTCCCGGTCGTAGCCGGTGAACAGCCCGCCTGCCACGGGTCGACCGTAGCCCTTCTGTCGACCGGTGGCCGATGGTTCCTAAACTCCGCGGTCGTGAGCCCGCCCGCGGTCATCGGTCCCGACGAGATGGTCGCCGACCACCCGTGTACCGACCCCGACCTCTACGCCGCCGACCGGGGGTTGCTGGCCTACATGCTCCAGGACGTGCGGGCCCTAGCCCGTCTGGTAACCAAGGGCGCCGTCGACGTGGTCGAGTACGAGCCCCTGGTCTGGTTCGTCCACGGGCTGAAGCGTCGCCTAGTGCCGTGTGACCTGTCACGGCTGGTCAACGGCCAGGATCTAGAGGTCGTCGGGTTCTTCGGAAGCCGTCGGCGGGAGCCCGAGGAAGGGGCCGGATCCGACGAAGATCCAATCGACGGACTGGACGCCCGGCTCACCCAGGAGTTTCGCCGGTATCCGGGAATCGCCAGCTACTCGACCATCGAGACAGTGGACGGCTTCTGGGCCAACCTCGTCCTGCACTCGGTTCCGTCGGACGCAGAGGACTGGCGAGGCAGTGAGGTCCACCGGGGGGCGGTCCGGATGTCGCCAACCCTCTACCGGGACGTCCGGATCCACAACGGGCAGCTCGCAGGCGGCGTCGATTCGACCAGCGAGATCGTGCTACACGGGACTAAGTACTGGGATTACGGCCTGGTGCCGGACACGCAGCCGACGTGGACGGCGGTACGAACGTGGTGAGGTCGACCGCCCACCCGGTGGCCGGGCTACCCATGTACGACTGGCCCGAGGTACGAGACGCCGTCGATGCGCTGTGGTCGGCCATCGTGGAGCGACTGCGGGCCAATGGGATCGAGGCTCCTGACCGCGTCTGGCGACCGACGCGGTCAGAGGAACTGTGGGCGCATCCCGACCTACTGGTCGGGGAAACCTGTGGTTGGCAGGTAGTCGACGAACTCCGTGGCCGGATCGAAGTGCTCGGCGTCCTGGACCGCGGGGTGGACGGGTGCGAACCTGGCGACTACAGGTCGGTGGTGGTCTGCCGGAACGACGACGCGATCAATGCGCTAGACGACCTTCGGGGCCGGACGGTGGCGATCAACGGGGACCGGTCACAGTCCGGATACGGGGCGCTGCTGGCCTTGTTTGCCCCGCTAGCCGTCAGTGGCCGGTTCTTCGACACCGTGGTCACCTCCGGTTCCCACCGTGCTTCTCTGCGGGCGGTTGCCGAGGGTCGGGCTGACCTTACGGTCGTCGACGAGGTGTGCTGGCGCCTCGGTCTCGACCACGAGCCGGCCGTGGACAGCCTGCAGATCGTGGCCTGGACTGACCCGACCCCGGGACTGCCGCTGGTCACCGGGTGGGCCAGCGCCGGCCTACGCGACGTCCTGAACGAGGCGATCTCCGGGGCCGTGGCGGGCCTCGACGTAGCGGTGCGAGAACCGCTCCACCTCTACGGCTATCGGATCCGGCCTACATCGGACTACCGGGTCATCGCTGATCGCCTGGCCGCAGCCGCAGCCGCGGGCTATCCCACCATCGCCTGACCCGACCCGGTGGAGGCGCCAATGAAGGCTCTAGGGGGCCAATAGTGTGGCGCAATGGATCTCGGTGACCGGGGGCCCGAGGCTGGGTTGAGCGAGCATTCGGCCTCAGGTGGTCGGCGACGTAGCCATCGTGGACGCCTTCTGTGGCCTCTGCACCGGGCCCTCAAGAGGTGGCGGGGATTGCGCGGCAATCCCGGGGTACTAACGCCCGGCACCCGCTGGCGGTCAATGGGCTTGGAGGAACGGGAGGAGGCCTACTCGCCAAGTTCCTGCATCGGTGGTGACTACGGACCGTTCGTAGCCCGCTACCGGACGATGAGCGCTGACGCTCGGTCACGAATCCAGGCGTGGCGTGAACATGCGTATGGCCCGGCACCGAGTCACCGCCTGGACCTGTTCAAACCTCCGGATGCCGCTGGTCACGCCATACCGGTCCTGGTGTTTTTCCACGGCGGCTACTGGCAGGAACTCTCAAAAGACGAGTCGTCGTTCGCCGCTCCCGCGCTCGTGGGTGCCGGGGCCGCCCTGGCTGTCGTTGACTACACGCTCGCACCAGACGCGTCGATTCCGGAGATTGTCGATGAGTGCCGTCGAGCTGTTGGGTGGCTCCACCATCAGGCCGACGAACTTGGCATCGATCCACGTCGGATCGTCGTGTCGGGTAGCTCGGCCGGAGCGCATCTCGCAGCGATGGTGGCCCTACCCGGGTGGCAGCAGGCGGCCGGCTTACCTGCCGACCTTGTCCGTGCCGCGGTGCTGGTATCGGGGATCTACGACCTCGCCCCACTGGTCGGCACCTCCATCGACATTCCGCTGAGCCTCGCCGATTCCGAGGTCGAGTCAATGAGTCCGGCTCGTGCCACTCTCGATGGTTTTCCCAGGAGCCTTGTCTGCTGGGGAGAGGTCGAGACAACCGAGTTCAAAGCCCAGAGCCGGGAGTTTGCCAACGGCCTGACGCAGGCTGGTACGACCTGCACCGTCCTTGAAGTGCCGGCACGGAACCACTTTGACGTGGTTCTCGACCTAGCTGACCCCACGACGGACATCGCCCGCCGGGTACTGTCAGTCCTCTAGGTCTGACGGGTGAGACCCGACGGGCGACGGAGACAGTGGATGCCCGCATTCAAGCCACAGATACCGATAGTGGTCGACCCCACAGGGGTCCACGCCAGCACGGATCCCCGGCCAATGGGAATGGGGACCGACGCCAGCCGCGCCGAGGTGGTGGAAGGAACCGGTGGTAGCCCTCTGGTCGACTTTGCTGCGACGAGCAATCCGTATATCGACTACCAGAGCGTCGACCTCCTCCTGTCGCTCCAGCACCCGCGTAGCGAGGCCTACGACGAGATGTGCTTCTTCATCATGGGTCAGGTCAAGGAGTTGCTATTCAAGTTGTTGCACTTCGAACTGCACAACGCCCGGCACCTGATCCGGGAGGGTTCGGCGGACGACGCACTGACCGTCCTCGACCGGAGCCGGGAGGTCGCGAGACTCCTTACTTCCGCATGGGACGTGGTGACCACCATCTCGGCTGAGGGCTTCAACCAGTTTCGCGACCACCTGGACCAGGCTTCGGGGCAACTCTCGTTCATGTACCGCCACGTTGAGTTCATCCTGGGCAACAAGGACCGTCGTCTGGCCAGCGCCCACCGGAATGTTCCACACGTCTGGCCGTACATGGAAGAAGCCCTGGAAACGCCGAGCCTCTACGACGAGGTCATCGCCCTCCTGAGCCACCGCGGATACGAGGTCTCCGGTGAGGCCCTGGATCGGGATTGGTCGGAGCCGTACCAGCCGCAGGAGAGCGTCGAGCAGGCCTGGTTCGACATCTACTGTCGGCGGGGATCCGACGACGACCTCTACCGGCTCGGCGAAGCGCTCATCGCTCTCGATGACCAGATGGCTCAGTACCGATGGCGACACTTTGTCCTGGTCTCACGCATCATCGGCCACAAGCCAGGTACCGGTGGTTCGGATGGCGTCGGCTGGCTACAGCAGACCACCGGACACCGGTACTTCCCGGAACTGTGGACTGTCCGGACCCGGCTCGGGACCTGACCGTCACCCCAGAGCGGCTTTCGCGGCGGCTATAGAAGCATCGATGTGTTCGGTGGTACCAGTGGGCACACTGCCCAGAACTTGGCCGTCGCAGGGCGAGAGGACCTCAGTCGCTTCGGTGGTCTCGACTCGATTGGCGCTGACGACTATCAGGTGGTGTTCGCTCCCGGTGATCTCCAGCGGGGTGTGTCAGACCGGGACAATCTAAAATGCCGAAGATCCTTTGGAACCAAACGACCGGGTCCGTCGGCTGCCTATGTGCACTTGAGGCGCCGACTAACTGGCAGGAAGGGAGACGGACGTGGGCGAGCGACCGCGGGTTGAGGTGGCTGGCGTGCCCGTGTCGGTGGACCACTACGTAGCCGGGCGTCGCCTCTCGTCTGCCACCTCTTTCGAAGACCGTTCGCCGCTGGACTGGTCGGCCGTCTTAGCCGAGGTATCCGCAGGAGATGCCGGCGTAGCGGACGTCGCCTTGGCAGCGGCGACGGAAGCATTCGAGGGCTGGGCTGCCCTCGGTCCCTCGGGCCGCGCCCCGTACCTTCGTCGCCTGGCCGATCTGGTTGACGAGCGGGTGGCGGACCTGGCTGCAGTGGAGTGCGTCGACATGGCTATGCGCCACGAGAGCCTCCGTAACAGGGTTATCGGCCGGGGAGCGCGCAACTTCCGCGCCTACGCCGAGTTGGCCGAAGAGCACGAGGAGCGGACCTGGTCATCCAACGGCACTACCAACCGAGTGCAGCGCCTCCCGGCTGGTCCCGCCGTGGTGATTACGCCGTGGAACGCCCCATTCATGCTGGCTACCTGGAAGTTGGCCCCCGCTCTGGCCGCTGGGAACCCAGTAGTCCTTAAGCCCGCTGAGTGGTCGCCACTGTCGGCCAGCCTGCTGGCCGACTTGGTTGATGAAGCCGGGCTGCCTCCCGGAGTGTTCAACGTGGTCCAGGGGATCGGCACCGACGTGGGTCCGGCCCTGATTTCCGACCCGCGAGTCCGACGCCTCTCGTTCACCGGCTCTTCGGCCACCGCCCGACACATCGGGGTGGCGGCCGCAGCCAACATCGTCCCATTTACCGCTGAGTTGGGAGGCAAGGGCGCTCTGGTGGTATTTGCCGACAGCGACCTTGAGGCCGCGGCCCGTACGGCTGCTGGTCAATACGATGACTCGGGACAGGTCTGCTTGGCTGGCACGCGGCTGCTGGTCGAGGCGTCGGTTGCAGAAGATTTCCTGGCCCGGTTTCACGACCACGTGGATGCCCATGTGCTGGGCGACAGCCATGATGACGCAACCACGGTCACCCCAATGATCCATCCCACCCACGTGTCCCGGGTTGAGGGCTTCATTGAACGGGCCCGGGCAGCTGGTGACGAGGTGCTGCGTGGTGGTGCTCGCTACGTGCCTGACTGGTGGTCTGGACGGCCCGAGCACGCGCTATGGGTCGAGCCGACGCTGATCTCCCCGGCGTCTAACGACAGCGAGATCGTGAAGAACGAGGTGTTCGGTCCTGTCCTGACCTTCCAGACATTCGCCAGCGAGGATGAGGCGGTGGCTCTTGCCAACTCCACTGCCTACGGTCTGTCAGCCACCCTGTTCACTGGCTCGGCGCAGAGGGCTGAACGGGTCGGTGGTGCACTGCGGGCCGGCACCACCTGGGTCAACTGCTTCTTGGTACGTGACCTGACCGCTCCGTTTGGGGGCCTCGGGATCAGCGGGTTGGGCCGCGAGGGTGGTGACTATGCGCTGGAGTTCCACGCCGACCTGAAGACCCTCCAAGTGAAGGATGGGACGACTAGTTGATGGATCACCTTGATCCGTCAGGCATGATCTGACGCCATGACTGAACTCTGGACTTCTCGACGCCGCGAGTTGGTAGGACGCGTAGCGGGGATGGGAGCAGCCTTCGCCGCTCGTGCGGATGCCGTGGATCGCAACGCGGCGTTTCCGCACGAGAACTACGCAGACCTCCGGGATGCCGGCTTCCTCGGCCTATGTATCCCGGAGGAGCATGGTGGTCTGGGAGGTGACTTCGTGACCTATGCCCTGGTGTCTGAGGAGCTTGGCCGACACTGCGGGTCGACGGCGCTGACCTTCAACATGCATACGGCCACAATGCTGCTGACTGGGCAGATTGCCGACGATCTGGACATGTCGGACACCGAGAGAGACGAACACGACCGGCGGCGGATCGGCATGTGGAAGGGCGTCATCGACCACGGCCACCTCCACGCTCAGCCATTTAGTGAGGGACGGGCCTCCGGAGAGACTGCCGGATTCGCAGTCCAGGCTGTGCCGGTCGACGGGGGGTACCGGGTGTCGGGCCGCAAGATCTTCGCCTCTCTGTCCGAAGTTGCTGATAGCCACAACGTGACTTGCATGGTTGAGGGGGACGACCGGGTCCGGTTTCTTGGTGTGCCGGCGGATGCAGAAGGCGTGGGTATCGAGGGTGATTGGGATCCCCTGGGGATGCGGGGCACTAACTCCAAGAACCTGCTCTTCGAGGACGCCTTCGTTCCCGCCGAACACGAGTTTCTGCCGCCCGGCTGCTTCGATCAGATGGCGACCCGGTGGCCGTACTTCTACATGACGCTGTCCTTCACCTATCTGGGGATCCAGCGTGCGGTGCTCGACTACACGGCGGAGGCTCTGCGAGGCGGCGATGGTCCGGTAGAGCGTCGGGACCTGCCACAGAAACAGCACGGCTGGGCCCAGATGCGCCTTGCATGGGAACGCTCACAGGCCCTCACCTACCGGGTACTGGGCGAGGTCGGGGTCGACCCGGGACCGGACCGGGTCGAACGGGCCTTGGCGGCCACGGTTACGGCCATGGAGACTGCGCCAGAGGTGGCGGCCACCGCTGTGCGGGTATGCGGCGGCCGGTCGTTGCTGCGGCCCAGCGCACTGGAGCGGATGTACCGAGATGCCCGCTGCGGTGCCACCATGCTCCCATGGAGCGTCGAGGCCGCCCTCGACCGCCTGGGCCGTGCTGGGCTTTACGACTGATCTGACGAGTGGAAAGCGAGGACCTGTATGAGCGTTCCGTGGCACCGGGTCGAGGCCTTCTCGGATCACTTTGTCCGCTGCGCAGTGACGACCGAAGAGACGGCGGTGGTCCTTGCCGAGGACGACAGCCGACCCGAGTTGGTCGAGGTAGCGGTACTGGCCCTCCAGCGCCTCGGCGTGGCGGTGTCGACGATGGTGGTGCCTACGCCGCCGAATCGCGGACCGGTGCCGGTGCGTTCCACGGGAGCCACGGTGGCTATCGCCCACAACCCAGCCGTCGTCGCGGGCCTGGCCGCTTCCGACTTCATCGTGGACTGCACCGTAGAAGGCCTGTTACACGCTGAGGAACGCTTCGCACTACTCGCCGACGGAGCTCGAGCCCTGATGCTCTCCAACGAGCACCCGGAGGTGTTCGACCGGGTCGGCCATGACGAGCGGATGGGCGAGCGGGTTGAACGAGGCCGTCAGCGGCTAGCTGCTGCGTCGACCATGCAGGTCACCTCGACTGCAGGAACCGACCTCACCGTGGACCTGGAGGGTGCTGCGGTAGCCGGCTCGGACGGCACGGTCACAGCACCGGGTGGTATCGCCCACTGGCCCGGTGGACTAGTGCTGTGCTTCCCGGCCGCCGGATCAACCTCAGGCACCGTGGTGATGGCACCGGGTGACGCCAACCTGACCTTTAAGGAGTATGTGCGGTCGCCAATCGCCTGCACGCTGGAGGCCGATCACGTAGTAGCCGTAGAGGGAGACGGCCTGGATGCCGAGTTGTTCTCTTCTTACCTGGCGGCGTGGGAGGAGCCTGAGGCCTACGCGGTGAGTCATTTAGGCTGGGGCATGAATCACGCCTGCCGGTGGGACGTCCTGCCCTTGTACGACAAGGCCGACGTGAACGGCACGGAACTACGGGCCTTCGCCGGAAACTTCCTGTGGTCGACCGGCGCCAACGAGGTTGCCGGCCGGTTTTGCCGAGGACATTTCGACTTGCCGATGCGTAACTGCACTGTCACCCTCGACGGTGATCCCGTGGTGGTCAACGGCGTGCTGGTTGACGAACTGGCCTGAGTCGGCTGGCACAGGACATCCAAGTGCTGGTGGATTAGTCCGGGTGGCGACTCAGGTGACCCGAACAGTGAGGTGCTTGGTCCCGCTGATCAGGTTGGAGCGCAGCCGATCAGACTTATCGACTATCTGGATGTCGTTCGTTTTGGCCAGCAACTCTTGCAGGGTGACCCGGATCTCCATGCGGGCCAGCCACGCCCCCAGACACAGGTGCGGGCCGTTACGGCCAAAGGCCACGTGGTCGTTAGGGTCCCGGCGGAGATCGAACCGGTAGGGGTCGTCGAACTTCCGCTCGTCGTAATTCGCAGCCGTCCACCACAGCACCACCTTGTCGCCTGTACGGATAGTGCGGTCGTGGAGCTCTTGGTCGCTGGTCGCAGTGCGACGGAAGTGGGTGGTAACCGTGGTCCAGCGGAGAATCTCCTCGACGGCCGTTTCCACCAGCGCCGGCTCGTCCCGTAGAGCCTGCATCTGCACGGGATGGTCTACGAGAGCTCGCAGACCTTCAGTCAGGGAGTAGCGGGTGGTGTCGTTGCCAGCCGCCACCAGTAGCGCGAAGAAGTTGTTGAACTCCAGATCGTTGAGCGGTGCGCCGTCGGTGGTCGGTGCCAACAAACGCGAGATCACGTCGTCACGGGGGCATCCACGACGTTCGGCGGCTGCCTTCTGGGCATACCCGAAGACCTCTAGGCCGGCTGGGCTGCGGAAGGGGATAAGTCGAAACTCATCGGTATCGACCTGATCGACGACGTGGTCGGTGTACTCGGGGTCGGAGTTGGATAGCAACTGGTCGCCCCAGTCCACAAGCTGCTCAGCATGTTCGTCAGGCACCCCGAGGAGCCGGCCCAACATACGCATGGGCAGCACACGGGCCACCTCGCCCACGAAGTCGAACTCGCCGAGGGCCAGGGCCTCGTCCAGGATGCCGGCCGTGAGTTCCCGAATGGGCTCCTCATAGGATTCGACGGTCTGGCGGGTGAAGCCCCGGTTGACCAGCCTTCGAAGGCGGGTGTGGTCAGGCGGGTCGAGCTCCATCATCGTCCGCCGGGCCTCGGTCTCCTCGGCATCCATTTCCTCCAGCCGGATCCCCTGATACGAGGTGAAGTCCTCGCAGCGGCGGTTGAGTTCGATGACGTCCGCGTGCCGGGTGATGGTCCAAAAGCCGGCGCCGTCGACCTCGTCGACCCAGGCCACCGGATCCTCGTCACGCAGGCGCTGGAATGTGGCGTATGGGGTGCCATCGACCCAGGTGTCGTGGGAGGCCAGATCGGCGTGGCCGTCGTCGGAGTCCGGCGTCCAAGGGTGGCGGGCGATCGGGGTCATTGCAACGACGCTTACGAACCAGCTCCTGGCCGCAGATCGGCCAGTGTGGTGCCGCCGTTCCACGACACACCTACGCTGCGCCAGTAGCCGGCGATCATCTCCCGAGGAGCGAGGCGGCTGAGTTCCTCGACCGGAGATTCGAATACCCGCAGGTCGACGTCACCGGTGAAGGCCGGACTTACCTCGGCGTCGTAGCCCTGCATGGTGACCAGTTCGTGCAGCGAATCGGTGCCGTCAACCTCGATGGTCGGGAGAAACCGGTGGTGGAGCATGGGCAAGGCGTTGACGAAGCCGGAGTGTTCGCTAGGACCGGTGATTGTGAACTCGGCTTCGACTAGTCGGCGTCCGTAGGCGGAACAGGTAGCACCGAAACGGCCACCTGGCTCGAGACGGGGGCCGGCCTTCCCGACAGTGACTGGTCGGGTCACCCAGATGTCACCGAGCTTCTTCGGATACCCCTGTACATGGCCGCGGAGCATGGCATAGTCCTTGTCGACCCAGATGTAGACGCAGCGGCTGTATGTCTCGCCCTCATACGTGCAGCGGACGACGACGAAGCACTCCTTGTACTGGAGGCGGTCAGGGTCGAGCACCTCGTTGAAGTCGCTGGAGCACGACTGCCAGTCGGCCCAGATAACGGCCACAGCACCCGGTTCCTCTTCGGCCGGGGTCAGCGGTTCCGGTAGTAACTCGGCCACTGCCGCCGGGTCGGTCCGGTACTCCACGGTGAGCATGTCGCCCGAATAGTGCCAAGGGGGTGACGGGACGAGCGACGAGGCTCCCGTAGCGCTGCGGGGGAAGGTGAAGCCCTTGAGGTTCGGCATGAGCGACAGTCTATCATTTGGTCCCTAACGATTTCCATGCGAAGATTGCTCTGGCGCACCATGAACGTGGGCCGGTTAATGGGAAGTGGGAGATGACAAAGAACCAAAGCACTACTAGCGAGACGCGGCGGGTCCTACTGGACGGATCGGTGGCCTCTGTGGTGGTGGATGGTGACCAACTAGTAGCCGACGACGGCCGGCGAGTCGCTGAGTCCGAGGCGTCCTACCTACCACCCAGCGAGCCATCCAAGATCCTGTGTGTCCACCTCAACCACGTCAGTCGGGTCGAAGAGTTCCAGGTTTCGCTGCCGGCAGCGCCCACCTATTTCCAAAAGCCAACGTCTTCGCTGAACGGACATCGAGGAGACGTGGTGCGTCCTGAGCGCTGTCATTGGCTGAACTACGAGGGCGAGATAGTCATCGTGATCGGGAGGTCGTGTCGCAATGTCAGCCCTGAGGAGGCAGGCGACTACATCGCGGGATACACAATCGGCAACGACTACGGCCTCCACGACTTCCGGGATACAGACGCCGGTTCGATGCTGCGGGTCAAGGGGTCTGACACCCTGTGCCCGGTAGGCCCCGGCTTGGTCGAGGGATGGGACTTCCGCGGCAAGGGGATACGCACGCTGGTCAACGGCGAGGTAGCACAGGATGGCACCACCGACGAGATGACCTGGGATATGCACTATCTGGTGGCCGACCTGGCCCGCACAATTACCCTGCTGCCTGGCGACATGGTGTTCTCGGGGACACCTGCCAACTCCCGGCCCGTCCTGCCCGGCGATGTGGTCACCGTGGAGGTTGAAGGCCTTGGCGCACTGACCAACACCATCGTCGGGGGCTCGGCGCCCATCCGCGACGATTATGGCGCCCAGCCCAGTGAGTCCGAAGAAGTTCTCTCCACGGCACTCGGCGGCGACTGGGAGTTCCGCGGTGTCCGCCCCCCGAAGCGCTGACGTGTCGGTCCGCCTCCTAGGGTGTGCATCTTCAGATTTGTGTGAAATATTCTGACGCTGGGTGGCACTTCCTGACGAGCCTGATCAGGGGCGCGGAGGAAGGTTGCCGGGTAGCTAGGTATTGGGTGGTCGCAAAGTTCATGTTCCGTCAATAAGGGATGCCCCGATATGAAAACGAAAATCACGATGGCTCTGCCAAGGGTGAGGCGTTGGAGAGTCGTGGGTTTATGCCTCTCTACGTGGATTCGATGTTCGTGGGGATCCAGGGAATCTTGGATTGCGGGTGCGCTGATCCGGCCGGTATCGGTGAGGCCGTGAAGCAGATCTCGGGCTTTGAGGGCCTGTCAGGTGAGATCACCTATGCCGGCACCAACGGCATCCCACCCAAGGCAGTTCCGATCAACCGGATCGTCGACGGCGAAGACGTACTCGTCGCCACAATCGGCGCCGACTGGGAGGGTGGCGCGGTTGCTGCCGCTCCGTCGGGTCTAGATGTGGATGCGGTGTTGGCGGCGGACCTTTCGGATTGTGCGGCGACGCCGTCGGGTGATCCGATCCGCGTGGGAATGGCGATGGACTTCTCCGACGTTGTGGGGTTCGTGGACATCCCGGGTTCGAAGGTGGTGCCGTATGTGGCGGAGTTGATCAACTGCGCAGGCGGGATCAACGGGAGTCCAGTGGAGGTCCGCGTGGCCGAGGTCGGTGACGACGCGGCGTTGGCGACTCAGGAGCTGCTGGACTGGGGTGCCCATTTCCTGATTGGCCCACCGTTCGCGGACTTCGCTCTGCCGATCCTTCAGACGACCGGTGGCCAGGTGCCATTGTTTGTGGCGGCGTCGACAGAGCCGACGTTGGCTGACGCGTCGATCAACTCGTATCTAGTGACGTTTGACGACTATGGGATGTCGGAGGCTGCGGCGCGTTGGGCGCTGGACCAGGGCATCACCCGGGCGATCGTGTTCACCGAGGGTGAGGGAATCCCGTACACGGGTGTGAACCCGGATGCGTTCATCGCTGAGTTCGAGGCCAATGGTGGTGAGGTGGTCAGCACGCAGACTTACGTGTGGGCAGCCGACACCGACTTCTCGGCACAGGTGAACGAGATCGCCGGGATCTCCCAGAACAATGAGGTGGTGTTCTCCGCTGCGTTGGCTTTCCAGGTGACGGCGTTGCGCGGTCAGCTTGAGGGTCAGGGCCTAGATGGGTTGACCTACGTCGGGACCGATGCACTGGACGCCACGGGCATCCAGGTCGAGGCGAACAACGAGGGCATTGCCCACACGCCGCACGTCAGCATCAGCGCCGGTGATCGGGTCGACACGCTGCTGGCCGACTATGAGGCCGCCAAGGGTGAGGCGTTGGAGAGTCGCGGGTTCATGCCGCTCTACGTGGATTCGATGTTCGTGGGGATCCAGGGGATCTTGGATTGCGGGTGCACTGATCCGGCCGGCATCGGTGAGGCCGTGAAGCAGCTCTCGGGCTTTGAGGGCCTGTCAGGTGAGATCACCTATGCCGGCACCAACGGCATCCCACCCAAGGCAGTTCCGATCAACCGGATCGTCGACGGCGAAGACGTACTCGTTGCCACAATTGGAGACTGAATCGGCGTGCTCGAGGTGTCGGGTCTCACGACCGCCTACGGTGAGATCTCGGCACTTCGGGAGGCAAACCTAAGCGTCGGGTCCGGTGAGGTCGTTGGCCTCATCGGACCCAACGGCGCCGGCAAATCGACACTGTTGAACACAGTCGCCGGCTTGTTGGTGCCCCGGGTCGGAAGGGTGGAGTTCAAGGGACGGGACGTCACCGGCCGTCCTCCGGAAGAGCTGCTGAAAGCGGGCCTAGCGCTGGTGCCCGAACGCCGCCGCATTTTCGTAGACCTTTCTGTGGAGGAGAACTTGCGGATAGGCGGGGTTACCGTCCCGGCTGCCGAACGGGGCGACCTACTCGATGAGATGGCCGAACTTTTTCCCGTCCTCCGTGACAAGTGGACGACATCGGCCGGCTACCTGTCTGGCGGTGAGGCCCAGCAGTTGGCCATCGGGAGGGCGCTTATGTCCAGGCCCCAACTACTGATGATGGATGAACCGTCCTTGGGGCTGGCGCCGATCCTGGTCGATGCTGTCTTTGAGCTCATCGAGGCGCTCCGTGCCCAAGGTCGGACGTTGCTGATCGTCGAGCAGAACGCCTCCCGGATGCTCGAAGTGGCTGATAGGGCCTACGTGTTGCGCAGCGGCCAGATGGTTGCCGAGGGCACCGGGACCGAGCTGCAGTCCGATGAACGCCTTTTCGACCTCTTTGTAGGGAACCGACCAAGTGGTTGAACTGCTCCAGAACCTTATTGACGGCCTCGGCCGCGGAAGCATCTACGCCCTGTTAGCCCTAGGTGTCGCCGTCGTCTTCGGAGTCATGCACCTCCTCAACTTCGCCCATGGCGAACTGATCACCGTGTCCGGATACGCGGCGTTCTGGGCATTGGAAGCCGGCTGGTCGTGGACCCTGACTGTCCCGCTGGTGATTGTCGTCGCAGTGCTCACATCATTGGTCATCGAGCGGGTGGCCTTCAGTCGGGTCCGGGGCGCTGACCAGTTCACATTGCTACTCACCTCGTTTGGTGTGCACTTCGTCGTGTTCGCCATGTTCCTGCTCTATGTGTCGGCGTCGGTCAAGACATTTCCGCGTCCAGGATGGGTCACTGACACGTACGCGCTGGGGTCGCTGCGGGTCGAAGTCTTTGACACCGTCGTCATTGTCGTCACCTTGGCCACGTTGTCCGGCACTACGTTTGTATTGCAGCGCACCACTTTCGGTCTGTCCCTGCGCGCTGCGGCGGCAGACTTCGACACCGCCCGGCTCATGGGAGTCCGTTCGGATTCGGTGATCCGCGGGGCCTTCGCCCTATCGGGCCTATTGGCTGGTATCGCCAGTGTGTTCTGGCTCATGCGGGCCGGCAGCACCGTCCCCAGCGCCGGGATTGACCCGATGCTGAAGGGCGTGCTGGCCGCGCTCATTGGCGGTCTGGGCAGCCTCCGGGGCGCGGTTATAGGTGGATTCGCCCTAGGCATGGCCGAAGTTCTGCTTCGGTCGCGCCTGCCCGACTCGGTGGCCAGCCTCACCGAAGGAGTGGTCTTCCTACTCATCGCCCTGTTGTTCATCTTCCGACCCCAGGGGTTGGTTTCGGTTGACCACGCTGAACGGGTTTGATGTTCCCGGACCTACGCCGTGATGTACTACTGCCGGTAGTTGCCGGCTTAGCCCTTTTTGGCCTATTCGTCGGCGCTGGCTTTCTCTATCAAGGATTGTTGGGTGGTTATGAGCGGTTAGTCACCCTGGCTCTGATCGACGCCATCCTTGTTCTGGGGATACAGATCTACGTGGGCAACACGGGGGTTCTGTCCTTCGGCCACATTGGCTTCGGGGCCGTTGCCGGATATGCCTTCGCGCTGATGGCCATCTCACCGGTTGAGAAAGCCAAGAGGATTGCCGATGCCCCATTCGGCTTGGCCGACGTGCACCTGGATCCGTGGACGAGCGTGGCTGTGGCCGTCGCAGTCGTGCTGGTCGTGGCTGTGGTGGTCGGTATCGGTCTAGCCCGGTCTGGCGCTGAGTCCGGCGCCGTGTCAGCCACTGTCATCACGCTGGCCCTTCTGTTCGTTACCCACGAAGTAGCACGGAACCGGCCCGACCTGACTGGTGGCGACCGGGCCGGCCTGTCATTTCGCATCGGCGGGACGCTCGATTCCCGGATACCCCTCTACGTGGCGCTCCTAGGGGCGATCCTCACTGCTCTTCTATACGCCCGGAGCCGGGGTGGACGCCTCGCTATAGCTGCCCGAGAGGACGACCTAGCGGCCCGAGCCATGGGGGTTAACCCGCTAGTGCAGCAGATGGTGGCTCTTCTGCTGTCCGTGGCGGTAGTCGCAGTAGGGGCTGGACTGCGGGTCTATGAGAGGGGTTCGATCCTGCCCCGCGACTTCTTTTTCAACCTCACCCTTGTCACCCTGGTCATGCTCATCGTGGGAGGTCGTCGCAGCGTGAGCGGTGCCCTGCTGGGGGTAGGCGTCATCACCGCTGGGCGGGAGTTGGCCCGGCGAATGGGTCAGGACGGCTTCGAATTCTTCGGCGTCGGTTTGGACGGAGCGCCGCTGGACTGGATCTTCCGAGAGAACCTAAAGACAGTGTTCCTGGGTGTGGCCATGCTCGGCTTCATGATCTGGCGACCGTCTGGCCTGCTCGATGATTGGGACCTGGATCGCTGGCTGCATGCCCGACTGGGTGGATGGCGGAGTCGGCGTCAGGACCGTCAGGGCGACGGTCGTCCGGGGCTTCCGCCGGATGTGGAGCCGGAGGACACCGACGTACTGATTGTCGACGGGGTCAGCGTGGCGTTCGGCGGCTTCCGGGCACTCGACAACGTAAGCCTCGAGGTGGGTCGGACCGAGGTGGTCGGTGTCATAGGGCCCAACGGCGCTGGGAAGACCACCCTGCTGAATGTGATGACCGGCTTGGTCGCAGCTGACGCGGGCCGGGTGGCGCTGGGGGATACAGAACTTACCGACGTACCACCGCACCAGATTGCCAGGAGGGGCCTTGTTAGGACCTTTCAGAACCTCCGCCTTTTCGGAGCCCTGACTGTGTGGGAAAACGTAGAAGTATCGGCCCTTGTGGCTTCGTCTACTCGTCGACACTGTTTACCTGTGGACGTCGACGGCCTACTGGTGGCTGCCGGCCTGTGGGAGGTCCGTGACCGTCGGGCCCGGGAGTTGGACTATGGCACGTCGCGGCGTTTGGAGTTAGCTCGTGCCGCTGCCATGGCCCCATCGTTCCTGCTTTTGGACGAGCCGACGTCGGGCATGAGCGACGCCGAGTCACTGACCATGGTCGACCAAGTGCGGCGGATGGCTGGACTAGTGGGCGCCGGCGTGATGGTCATCGACCACGACCTCAACTTCATCACCGGAATCTGCGACCGCGTCACTTGCTTGGACCGTGGTCAGGTCATAGCCAGCGGGACGCCGGCCGAGGTTCAGGCGGACCCGGAGGTCCAGGCGGCCTATCTCGGAACTTCCGCGGCGAACTGAGGTTCCATCTGCCCGCCGTCAATCGGTCCGGACGTCAAGGAATCTTCGCGTCAGCGCCGGGCAGAGGCTTCTGCGACCAACCAGGCGAAGAGGGCATCCTCGGCCCGGGTGGGGAGCATCTCGGGATGCCACTGAACGGCCACTACTGGTAGGCCCTCATGCTCGAGGCCTTCGACCGAGCCGTCGTCCGAGCGCGCCGTGATCCGGAGGTTGTCGCCGACCCGGTTCACCGTCTGGTGATGGAGCGAATTGACGCGACGTTCTTGACCGTAGATATCGCCAAGAACGGTGCCATCGTCAAAGGCGACGTTGTGCCATTCGGTGGTGGCCGGCTTGTCGAATCCAGCGTGGCTGGGGACGTCTTGGTGGAGGGTGCCACCGGCGTGGACGTTGATTACCTGCAGGCCCCGACAGATGCCTGCCACGGGCATCTGGTAGGCATAAACGACGTCTAGCACCGCGTATTCGTGTTCGTCGCGGAGTGGCTCTGGCGGAAAGGTGTCGGTCGACGACTTCTGGCCGTACCGCCCGGGATCGACGTCGCCTCCTCCAGTCAGCAGTACACCGTCCAGACGGGGGACGAGTTCGGCCGGGTCAACATCCAGGGGGACGTGGACGGGTAGTCCACCGGCCTCGAGGACACCGCGCCCGTAGTCCGCGTAATAGAGGTCTATGGAGAAATCGGCTAGTACATCGAGGTTCCCGACCAACTGGTCGCCAGTCTTGCGCCTACCCGTGATACCGATCAACGGTCGTGGTGTCACGGACGGTCCTCCGGGTTGCTTGGCAGAATACACTCGTGGGTGGCCGGCAATGCCGCCCTGGACACGCACGGAGGGTATGGCTTTGCCGCCGAGTACGACGTTGAGCGCAAGTTCCGGGAGACCCGTCTCTACAAGGTGGCCCCGGTGAGTAACAACTTGGTCTTGGCCTTCCTCGGCGAGAAGGTTCTCGGCATGCCGAAGAGCTACTGATGCGCGCCGCTGTTTGCGACCGGGTCGGTGGCGACCTGCGCTTCACCCTCGACCACCCCGAGCCCGTATCAGGAGCCGGTGGGTTGACGATCGGGGTCACGGCATGCGGCGTGTGCCACAGCGACCTGCACGTGGTCGACGGGGACTTCCCCAGCCCCCTGCCCATGGTCCTCGGCCATGAGGTCACCGGTGTCCACGAGCGGCTGGGCCCGGTGATGCTCTACGCCCCGTGGGGTTGCCGGTCGTGTGCCCAGTGCGCCGAAGGGTTGGAGCAGATCTGTCCCGACGCCACCGAGGCCGGGCTGTTCGCCGACGGCGGCTACGCCGAGCGGATGTGGATTCCCGACGAGCGCTATCTCTCACCGCTGGACGGCCTCGACCCGTTCACCGCGGCGCCCCTGGCCTGCGGTGGCCTGACGGCCTACCGGGCCGTCGGCCATGGACTGTCCGTCCTGCGGGATCGCGCGGCGGGGCGGGGCGAGCCCCCACGGGCTCTGGTGATTGGGGCCGGTGGTCTTGGCCAGTACGCCATCCGGTACCTGCGGCTGCTCACCGACGCTGAGGTGGTGGTCGTCGACTCGAGTCCGGCTAAGCAAGCCATCGCCATCGAGTTGGGGGCCCAGGCGGCCTGTGGTGCCAACGATGATCCTGGCACTGCGGACTTGGTTCTTGATTTCCTGGGTGCCGACTCGACCATGGCGCTGGCCGCTGCCTCGGTCCGCAGACGGGGCCTGGTGGCCGTGGTCGGCCTCTTCGGTGGGCGCATACCGTTCGGCCTCGGTGCCGTGCCCCACGAGGCTCGGTTCCTCTCCAGCTTCTGGGGTTCCCGGTCCCAGATGGATGAGCTACTGGACCTGGCGCGCAACGAACCTACGATCCTGCATGCGGTCGAGGTCGCAGGCCTGTCCAAGGCCCAGGCCGCACATGATCGCTTGCGAGCCGGCGACGTACAGGGCCGCCTCGTCCTGGACCCAACCCAATGACCAGAATCTGCTCAACTGACATTCCCGAGGGAGACAAATGACCGAGTTGACCTCAGAGGCATTCCGCTCCCTGTGTGAGGAGGCCGCCGTCCACACCGTCGAGGTGGCTATCGCCGACACCTACGCCCACCTGCGCGGCAAGCGCGTTCCCGTGGGGCGCTACTTCGACGAGGTGGCCGAGAGTGGCGCGTCGATCGCCGACGCCGTGTTCATCCTCAACGTGCGAGATGAACTGATCGACCACGAGACGGTGAATATGGAAAACGGCTTCCTCGACACGCGGATAGTCCCGGACCCCGCCTCCGGTCGCCTGTTGTCGCACCGTCCGGGCTACGCCCTCGTGTTCTGCGACTGCTTCGACGAGCACGGTGCCCTGCAGGAACTGGCCACGCGTTCGGTGCTGACCGCCCAGGTCGAACGGTGCAGGACGCTCGGCCTCAACCCGTTGGTGGCCACTGAGCCGGAGTTCTACCTGTGCACGGTGGCCGACGACGGGGTCTGGCAGCCGGTCCGGTCTCACATCAAGTACAGCTCGCTGACCGATGCCCCGAACCTGGAGGCGGTTCTGGCCGACATGCGGGCCGGCCTGGCCGGTGCCGGCCTCAATGTGGAGTCGTCTAACCAGGAGTACGGCCCGGGACAAATCGAGATTAATCACGGCCCGGCTGCTGCCATGCGGGCAGCTGAGGACTGCATCCTCTACTGCTCGATTGTCAAGCAGGTAGCTGAACGGCATGGGATGCGGGCCACATTTATGCCAAAGCCTTTTACTGAGGAGTCCGGGTCGGGCCTGCATGTGCACACCAGCCTTCGTGGTGACGACGGGGCTAACGCCTTCGCCGACAGTGACGGATCGCCTAACGAACTCATGTCCCGGTGGGTGGCTGGGATCCTCGAGCACGCCCCCGCGTTGTCATTGCTCGGCGCTCCGACGGCTAATGGTCCCCGTCGCATCCGTCCGTACACGTTCGCCCCTACCCACGTGCATTGGGGATTGGACAATCGCACTGTGTTGGCTCGCTGCATCGTGGAAGCTGGCTCCGCCGCCAACCGGGTGGAGTTCCGTTCAGCCGGAGCCGACGCCAACCCGTACCTTCTAATCGCTGGGTTGCTGGCAGCCGGCTGCGACGGTATCGAGCGCTCGCTGGAACTGCCGCCCATGGCCGTCGGTGACATGTATGGGGAGCCCGGTGACTGCGCCCCGCTGGCCACCGACCTGTCGGGCAACATCGACGCCTTCGAGGGCAGTGCCATGGCCTCGATGCTGGGCGACGGGTTCTCCCGCAGCTACGTGAGCCTGGCTCGCGAGGAGGAGCGCTTGGCGGCCGAGAACAACCCGGACCCGGACGAGGTGAACGACTGGGAGCGGGCCCGCTACCTCGAGTTCAGTTGAGATCACCTGACGGGCAACAACGAGGCAAGAGGGGGAAAACCGGGATGGTGGAGGCGATCGTCCAGAAGCGTCCAGCCAGTCCTGCGGACATTGCCAGCCCGGCGGTCTACTCGGACGGCATCCCCCACGAGGGTTTCGCTGCCATCCGTGGGTGCGAGGGCCTCGTCTGGCACCCCTACGAGGACAACGGGTTCTGGGCCGTCACGCGGCATGCCGAGGTGCGCGAGGTTTCCAAGAACCCGGGTGTCTTCTCGTCGGCGATCGGCCACACCAATCTGTGGGACCTTGAAGCTGATGCCCTGGAGGCACGGCGGTCACTGATCGACTCCGACGCCCCCGACCACGCCCGGCTACGCAGGGTCGTGTCGCGGGTGTTCACCCCGAGGGCCGCCCGGTCGTGGGAGCGCACGGCCCGCGACATCGCGGCCGAACTGGTCGACGAGTTCCTCAAACGAGGAGGCGGGGACTGGGTGGAACTGGTGGCCGCGCCGCTACCCATCCGAGTGATCCTGGCCATCCTGGGCGTGCCCGCCGAAGACGCCGACTACATGGTGGAACTCACGAACCACCTGGTGGAGGGCACCGGCGACCGGCCCTCGTTGCCGGACGACGCCTATGGCAACGTGACGCCAGTCCACCTGCTGCCGTTCAACAGCCCGGCCAGCCACGCCCTGTTCGAGTACGGCGAACGGATGCGCCAACTGCGCATCGCCGAACCGGCCGACGACCTCGTCACCGGCCTGGTCACTGCCGAGGCTGACGGGGAACGCCTGACGCCGTCCGAGTACCGGAACTTCTTCCAGCTGCTGGTCTTCGCGGGCAACGAGACCACCCGAACGGCCATCGCCCACGGTGGCATGGCGCTTGCCGACCACCCCGACCAGTGGAACCTCCTGCGCCAGCGTTCCGATCTGGTGGAGCAGGCCGTGGACGAGGTGATCCGCTGGGCCACCCCGGTCATGCACATGCGTCGGACGGCCGCTTGCGACACGGTGCTGGCCGGAACACAGATCGCGGAGGGCGAGAAGGTCGTAATGTGGTACGCGGCGGCGAATCGTGACCCGGCGGTCTTCGACGCCCCGTTCCGATTCGACGTGTCCCGTGCCGACAACCCCCACTTCGCCTTCGGTGGCGGTGGCCCGCACTTCTGCCTGGGAGCGTTCCTGGCCCGGATGGAGATCCAGGTGCTGCTTGAGGAGATGGCAAAGAGCGACATGTCGCTGGAACGACGTGGCGAGCCGGTTCGCATCGCCTCCAACTTCGTCCACGGTGTGGCCTCGGTTGAACTGGGCGCGGCGTGATGTCCGACCGGGAGCAGCCCGACGACCGGGTACGCCTCGCCGTGGACGAGGACCGGTGCATCGGCATCGGCCAGTGCGAGCTCCTGGAACCCGGGGTGTTCCGACTCGGCGACGAGGACGCCATCTCCCGAGTGGTCGACGACACGGGCCTGCCCAGGGCCCGGGCGGACGAGGTGGTGGACCGGTGCCCGAGCGCGGCCATCTCTATCGTCGGACCGTCCAGGGCCTGAACCGTGGCGGCTGTCGGGAGTCCGGGTGGGGCGCGGGACCGGTTCGACCAGGAGTTGAGCATGGCGGATCCCGGCACGCTCGAGGTTTGGGACCTGGCATTGCGGGAGATACTGGATTTCCGCGGCGAACCCGCCGAGCGGCTGCAGGAACTCACGGCCGACGACGAGGCTTTCGTGATGGGCCTCGTGGTGACCCTCACCTGGGCGATCCTGGGAGGGGACGATCCGCAGTCGGCTACCATCCAGGACGATCTGCAGGTCCTTGAGGCCCGGTGTCGGAACGCTACCGACCGCGAACAAGATCACGCTGTGGCTGTCACCAACCTTGTTGCTGGCGATTTCACAAAGGCGGCCTCCCGCTGGAATGCCATAGGTGCCGCTCACCCCCAGGACTTGGTGGCCACAAAGGCCGTCCATGACGTCTACCTCCACGTCGGGGACGACACGCGGCGCCTCCGTTCCTCGACGGCCGCCATCGAACGCCTTGCATTAGGGGACCCCGGGTACGGGGTGGCCGCCGGTCAGCATGCCTACGCCCTTGAGGAGGTCGGTCGTTTCGAAGAAGCCGAACGCTTCGCGAGGATCGCCCTGGGGGTGGATCCCGTCGACGTGTGGGCACTGCACGCCATCGCCCACGTGTACGAGACGCAGGACCGGCAGGAGGAGGCCGTGGACTTCCTGCGTGCCACCAGGCCCGACTGGATTGAACGAGACCACCTGGCCCTCCACCTGGAGTGGCACCTCGCGTTGCGACTGCTGGCCGGAGGGTCGTTCGGCGAGTGCCTCGAACTCGTGGATGGCCGGCTGGCGACCACGGACCGGGCCTTCGGACTGTGCGACCTGACCTCGCTGCTCTGGCGACTCGAACTGGCCGGTTGCGACGTCGGCGACCGGTGGCCCGGATTGGCGACGAAGTGGCGCAACCACGACCAACTCCACACCACCGGGTTCCTGGACCTCCACGCTGCGCTGGCCTTCTCCGCCTATCCCGACGACCCCGGGGCAGCGAACTTCTGGGCCGGGCTGGATGCCTGCCATCGCGACGGGGCCTCGGAGAACGACCGCATCTTCGACGAGGTCGTCCGGCCACTCGCCGACGCGTTACGCGATCACCGAACTGGCCGCCACCGGGCGGCGGTGGACGTCCTCGACGGCCTGGCTGCGACCTGCCACCAAGTGGGAGGGAGCCACGCGCAGCGTGACCTGTTCGTCCGGACGGCCAACGCCTCCCGGCGGCAGGTGGATCCGGCCATGAACGCGACGAGGCCTGCATGAGTGGCGTGACCCGACCGGATCTGGCGGATCCGTCCACCTACGACCGGGGCATCCCCCACGCGGCATTCGCCGACCTGCGGGCGACCCCGGGCCTGGTCCGAAACCCGGACGGGCCCTGGGGCTCCGGCTTCTGGTCGGTGACCCGACTGGACGACCTGGTGGCCGTGTCGCGTGACCCGGTCACCTTCTCGTCGGCGGTCGGTCACATCCAGATCTACGACGTCGACGAGGACGTGATCGACGCCCGAGCCTCGATGATCGACCTGGACCCTCCCGTCCACACCCGACTGCGCCGCCTCGTCAGCTCGGCCTTCACTCCCCGTCACGTCCAGGACTACGTGGGCGACGTACGGCGTCGCATCGGCGATCGGCTGGACGCACTGGAGGCGGCCGGCGGCGGCGACTGGGTATCCGACGTCGCCGCACCGGTCCCGATCGGCGTGATTTGTGCCCTCATGGGCGTGCCCGAGGACGACCACGACCTGATGATCGAGATGACCGACCACCTGGTGGAGGGAACGTCATCGGCCGAACTGGATCCGGGCGCCTATGGGAACACCCGGCCACTTCGGGAGCTGCCCTTCAACAGCCCGGCGGCCTTTGGCCTCGAGGAGTACGCCCGTCGGGCACGTCGGAACCGCTTGGCCCACCCCACAGACGACTTGTTGTCGCAGTTGGCGCACGCCGAGGTGGATGGCGAGCGTCTCAGCGAGACCGAGTACGCCCGATTTTTCCAACTCATGATCTTTGCTGGCAACGAGACCACTCGGTCTGCCATGGCCCACCTGGCCCTCCACCTGGTGGAGCACGCCGATCAGTTCGATCGGCTGCGTCGCAACGGCGACCTGCTGGAGGGTGCGGTGGATGAGGTGGTGCGTCACGCCTCGCCCATCCTCTACTTCCGGCGGACGGCCACCGTCGACACGGTGCTCTCGGGAACCGAGGTGGCGGCGGGCGACAAGGTGGTCATGTGGTACGCCAGCGCCAACTTCGACAAGGAGCATTTCGATGACCCGATGGCTTTCGACGTGGATCGCCCGAGGGTTCCCGGACACGTGGCGTTCGGCGGGGGTGGGGTCCACTTCTGCCTCGGGGCCTCGCTCGCCCGCATCGAACTGGCCGAGCTTGTGGCCGAGGTACAACGCCGCGACCTGCGACTGTCCGTGGTAGGGGAGCCGGAGATGGTTTCCTCCAACTTCGTGAATGGGATCAACCGCATCGACGTGGAGTTGGTCGGGGCCTAATGGACGCCACGTTGTTCAGTGAGGGTTCGGTTCATCCGCTGGCCGGGGTACGCGTCGTGGACGCGGCCACAATCCTGGCGGGGCCGTTCGCAGCTTCTGTGTTGGGCGAGTTCGGTGCCGAGGTGGTCAAGGTCGAGCAGCCGGGCGTGGGCGACCCCATGCGCCGACTGGGGACCGTCGGCCCCGGCGGCGACACGTGGTGGTGGCTCAGCGACACCCGGAACAAGCGGAGCGTCGAGATCGACCTGCGAACCGACGAGGGTGCCGATGCGTTCCGGGCCCTGGTGGACCGGGCGGACGTCCTGGTCGAGAACTACCGCACGGGCACCATGGAGGGTTGGGGCCTCGGGTTCGAGGTGCTGCGGGAGCGCAACCCGGGCCTCGTGCAACTCTCGGTCAGCGGGTATGGGCGCTCGGGTCCTTTGGCCGCCACGGCTGGGGTAGCACGCATTGCAGAGGCCTTCACCGGCATGGCCCACCTCACCGGTGAGCCGGAGGGGACTCCCAACTTGTCGGGTTCTTCAGGGCTCGCCGACTACGTGGCCGGCGTCTACGGAGCTCTTGGCGTCCTGTTGGCCCTCCGGGCACGGGAGTCGACCGGTCGAGGCCAGTTGGTCGACGTGGCCCTCTACGACGGCATCGCCCGGATGCTCGATGAGTTGGTACCCGTCTACGCCGCTACCGGAATCGGGAGGGACCGGATGGGTCCCGAAACCCACCGGTCGGTTCCCCACAGCAACTATCGGACGGCGGATGGGCGGTGGTTGACCATCGCCTGCACCAACGACCGGATGTTCGAACGACTGGCGAAGGCGATGGGCCGGGCTGACGTGCTGGAGGACGAGCGGTTCGCCTCGAACGCAGCTCGCATCGCCCATCGGCCGCAGGTGAACATGCTGGTCGGGGACTGGGTGGCGAGTACGCCGATCGACGAGGTGCTAGCTAGCTGTGAGGCGGCGGCCGTGCCGGTCGGCCTCGTCCAGACCGTCGACGAGTACCTGGGACATCCCCAAGTAGCTGCGCGCGATTCGGTGGTCACCGTGGAGCACCCGACCGTGGGTCCGGTGAGCGTGCCCGGGGTGGTTCCCCGGCTCTCGGAGACCCCCGGGTTCATCCGGACGCTCGGGGCGGTGTTGGGCGAGGTTTCCGTCGACGAGATCGTCGAACACTGGTCGGCTCTCGGTGAACGGGGCAGCCGACCGAACCGGGATGCCGACACGGGAGAAGCGACATGAGTGTGGACGACCGCCACTGGAACCTGACCGAGGACCAGGAGGAGTTGCGGCTGCGGGCCCGCCAACTGGCCGTCGAGGTGGTAGCGCCGCGGGCGGCCGAGGTGGACCGCACTGAGGCCTACCCATGGGACGTGGTTGAGGCCCTGCAGGAGGCAGGGTTTATGGGTATGACTGTGCCGGAGGCATATGGCGGTCCGGGCCGGTCATTCCTTGAAGCGGTCCTAGTGGTGGAGGAGATGGCCCGGCAGTGCGGCGTGACCGGACGTATCGCAGTGGAGGCGAACATGGGTGCCCTCTCGGCGATCATGGCGTACGGGACCGAGGACCAGAAGCGTCTAGCAGCCGAACTCGTGCTTGGCGGGGACAAGCCGGCGATCTGCATCACGGAGCCCGGCGCCGGAAGTGCAGCTTCACAGATGACTACCCGTGCTGACCGGCGAGGTGACCGGTACATCCTCAACGGGAAGAAGCATTGGATCACGGGAGGAGGCGTGTCGCGCCTCCACCTAGTGTTCGCCCGGGTGTTCGACGAGGAGGGCGCCGAGGAGGGAATCGGCGGCTTCTTGGCTGTTCGCGACGAGAACCCTGGCCTTGTGATTGGACGTCGAGAACCGACTATGGGCTTACGAGGTATCCCGGAAACCGAGATTCTGCTGGAGGACATGGAGGTGGCTCCCGAGATGGTGCTCGTTCCACCATCAGGCTTTGGACGAGGATTCGCCGAACTAATGAACGCCTACAACACCCAGCGGGTTGGCGCCGCCACAGTGGCCCTAGGCCTTGCTGCTGGAGCTCACGACCGATCTGTTGCCTATGTAAAGGAACGGGAGCAGTTCGGTCGGCCCATTGCAGAGTTCCAAGGCGTGCAGTGGATGCTGGCTGACATGGCGACCCGTTTGGAGGCCGCTCGCAGCCTGATCTGGCGGGCTACCACATCCCGAGGGCCGGGCGGGAGCCTGTTCCCCGATCCGACCATGGCGGCACAGGCCAAGATTTTCACGTCCGAAACATGTATCGACGTGGCCAACGACGCCCTCCAGTTGTTTGGAGCCGCTGGTTATTCACGCAACAACCCGATGGAGCGGATCTGTCGAGACGTGCGGATGTTCACCATCGGTGGCGGAACAGCACAGATCCTGCGGACCGTTGTGGCCTCCCGGGTGTTGGATATGAAGCTCCCTCAGAGAAGGGGAGGGTTCCTGCCCCAATAGTTCTGGTCCGGAGTTGATGGGTGAATAGCGGCCAGCCGGTTGACGTTTTGGGCTCCTAACGAGCCCAGTGGGGGCCTAACGGGTGAGCCAACCTCCGTCTACCGGCAAGTGCACTCCGGTGATCCATGACGATTCGTCGGAGAGAAGGAACGAGACCGCTGAAGCGATGTCTTCTGGCTGACCAATTCTGGGCACCAACAGCCTCTCCTTCAGTGAGTCAAGCGTCTCAGGGGAGGTGATGCCCTCGAGGGAGACGAAATCAGTAGCAATCGGCCCGGGGGCAACCGCATTGACTCGTATGGAGGCCCCGGCCAGTTCGACGGCGAGGGCTTTGGTGAGCATCTTCACTCCACCCTTTGACGCGTTGTAGTGGACCTGGCAATGGCCGGCTGACGACACCACAACCTCAGCTTCGATAGTCGAGATGTTTACGATTGCTCCTCCACCTGCCCTTTCAATATCGCGTGCCACCTCTTGGGTGACCAGCCAGGTTCCTTTGAGGTTCACATCGACGACCAGGTCCCACTCTTCTTCCGAAAGGTCGGCCAAAGAAGTCATGGTGACGAGGCCGGCGCAGTTCACGAGTCCGGTGATCTCCCCTAACTGTTTAGTTGCATTGTCTGCAGCGGACCGAATGGAATCCCGGTCTCGGACGTCTATCTCCTGAAAGATCGCGCTCCCTCCTGCCAAAGCGATGGATTGAGACGTCTCCCTACCGTTTTTGACGTCCGTGTCGGCCACCACGATGGCCGAGCCCTCGCTTGCGAGTCGTCTCGCGACGGCTCTGCCGATCCCAGAGGCCGCGCCTGTCACGAAGACCACCCCGGGCAGGCTTATGGCCGGTCCCATCTGCACGGGAGGTCGGTGGGGCCGCGGAACTCGAATCCGTGCAACGTGATCGTCCTGCCTGGTTGGAGTTGCAGATTCGGTAGGCGATCGAGGATCCTCTGCGACCCGACCCTGACAACCTGCCGGCCCAGCCACTCGCCGAGACACCTGTGGTCACCGGTTGCGAACGCCGCATGGCCACCCTCGGAGCGGTGCAGGTCGAACTGCTCGGGATTGGACCAGCGTTCTTCGTCGAGGTTTGCTGACCGGATGACTCCGGCGACCAACGATCCTGCGGGAATGGCCGTGTCGCTCAGCGAGGTTTCGCGGGTCGTCTGCCGGGTGATCGTCCCCACCGGAGAGTGCAGCCGGAAGACCTCCTCGACGCACCTGCGCCAGAGTGCAGGCGCCGTGGCCAACTCGCTTCGCAGTTGGTGATTGGCGAGCACGGTTCCGACGACGAGTCCGATTCCGTCGCGTGGTTCGTTGATCCCCCCGCTGATCATCAGGCGGACGTTGTTCACGATCTCGGATCGGTCCAATGGCCCACCGTCGGTCTCGGCGGCGACGAACTGGGCGATGGCGGACGCCTCACCACTGCCCCCGGCGATCTCGTCGATCCTCTGGTCGATCGCCGTTCCGAGGGATTCGCGTGCCCGGTCTCCGACGGAGGTCAACTCCGGGTCGTTCTCGAAGTTGGCGATGTCGGCGCACAGGCCTTCGCACCACTGCCAGACTTGCTTCCAGCCGTGGGAGTCGAGTCCCAGCACGGCGGCCAGGGAGCTTGCGGCCAGGGGGGCGGCGAACGACGTCATAAGGTCGCCCTCGCCGTCCTCGATGAATCCGTCGATCAGCTGGTCTACGAGTTCAGCCAGGTGCTCCGAGGCAAAGCGGCCGGCCACTCCGCCCGCCTGGAAGGCGGGGAGCATGGCATCGCGCGCCCGGGAGGCCTCGGGCCTGTCCTTCGTCAGCATGTTGGGGCCCAGTCCTCTCGCCAGGAAGGACGGGTCGGTGTTGGCGCTGAAGATCTCGGGGTGGTCCTCCATGAGGATGAGGTCATCCCATTTCGTGACCATCCACATGTCGAGGGACGGCACGAAGCAGACGGGTTCCTCGGCCCGCATCCGAGCAAGAACCGGATCAGGGTCGAGTTCCAGATCCCTCAGGCTGACCGACTCGCCGATGTTCAAGGTCGGGCACAACTTTCTGGTCGCTAGAGGTACGGAAGGTAGGTCTGCTTTTCCCATTCTGTAAAGGAGCCGATTGTCTCTTCCCAGGTTCCGTTCGCAGCAAGGTATTTGGCCCACTCGGCTTCTTTGATTGCGATGTACTGGGCGACCATCTCTGGGCCAATCGCGTCGGTGAACTTTTTGTCGGCTTGAAGGGCTTCGATAGCAGCCCCAAGGTGATCGGGTGTGTGTTCTTCGGTACAGGCGGTCTCTAGCGCATCCCCGGTCTCCGGATCCGGGCAGGGGAGACTTGCCTCCACGCCTAGGCGCGACGCGGTCAATATGGCGGCGATTGCCGAATGGGTGCTTGCAGCTCCGTCGGGCATTCGGTTCTCAAGGCGAGTTGATGAGTCACGTTCCGGGTTTACGCGAACCGTGGCACATCTATGGTCATGCCCCCAGTTCTTCCAGTAACCGGAGATTTGGCCGGGCAACAGGCGCTTGTAGGAGTTAGCCGTAGGTGCGCATAGCGCTGCCATTGCGGACATGTGGTGGAGTTGTCCGGCGATACAGGACTTTGCGAGCGCTGAGAGTCCATCTGGAGTCGATAGATCGACCATGGCGTTGTTGCCGGAACTGTCTTCCAGGCTCAGGTTGACATGTAGTCCATTGCCTCCATATTCCGGGATCGGTCGCGGCATGAAGGTGAGGAGGTGCCCTTTCTG
>ERZ651768.204-NODE-204-length-43653-cov-7.531210_pt1 | contig 43653 bp, 38 predicted proteins | sample MGYA00514754_ERZ651768 | MGnify/ENA metagenome assembly ERZ651768
GTTGAGGAGGCACGGTCACCAGGGGCACCAAAAACAATTTCCTTTTCCTGTCAAACTGGCTAGGGTCTGCTTTTCCTGTAGAACCTAATGTCGCCATTTAATTTTTCTCCAGTCTTACCGCGCAAACTTTGTATTCAGGTATTTTGGAATCTGGGTCCAGAGCAGCATTGGTTAAGAAATTTGCCGCATGTTCTTGTAGCTTCACAAATGGAACAAAAATCTCACCAGATCTCATCTTGTCAGAATAAGACACTCTTCCTTCCATTGTTCCTCTTCTGGATTTGACAGTGATCCATTCCTCATCGTTAACTTGGTACTTTTCCCCGTCCTCTGGACTTATTGATATAAGAAGCTCGGGTGCTCGCGCTAGTAACCCTTCAGCTCTTTTAGTGATCGTGCCACCATGCCAGTGGTAAAGTATCCTCCCTGTATTTAATATCAAAGGGAACCTGTCTGTAGGCAACTCATCTGAAGCAGGACCTTGGTCGAAACCAACAAATTTCGCTCTGGAGCCTCTAGGAAAATCATACTCATAAAGAAATCTCGTACCCGGATGGTCTAGATCAGGGCAAGGCCATTGAATACCACCACCTTCCAGCCGGTCATAGGTTATACCTGCAATCATAGGAGTTAATGAGGACATTTCATCCCAAATTTCAGAGACGTCCTTATATTCAAATTGATCTCCCAAACCCAAACCTTTCTTTACCGATATTCGCTGGGCTAAATCGCAAATTATCTCCCAGTCTGGTCTCGAGGATCCAACTGGCTTTATAGCCTCTCTGACCCTTTGAACCCTTCTTTCACTATTTGTAAATGTCCCGTCTTTTTCTGCAAATGAACATGCCGGCAAAACAACATCTGCTATTTGTGCTGTTTCATGTAGGAAAATATCCTGGACAATTAATAATTCGAGTTTTTTGAATGACTCTTCAGCATGATTTAGATCAGGTTCGCTTAGTAACGGATTTTCACCAGTGATATACATGGCTTTAATGCGCCCATTGTCAATCTCACGAACCATATCAGTCACTACTAATCCAGCTTTATCAGGCAGAGGGTTACCGCCCCAAGCTGTCGAAAATTTTTCCACAGAATCAGCATTTATGGTCTGATAGCCTGGGAATGCATTCGGTAGACATCCAGCATCACCACACCCTTGGACATTATTCTGACCACGAAGGGGCGAAATACCCGAACCCGGTTTCCCAAGTTGCCCCGTAGCAAACGCCAAATTCAATAGCCCGTGAGCATTCGCAGTACCCATTGTATGTTGTGTGATTCCCATACCCCATATAAGACACGAACCACTGAAAGGAGGAGCGGCATACATGCGGGCCGCTTCTATAATATCTGCTTCATTAACTCCTGTTATCGATTCCACATATTCTGGCGTGTATTTGGTGACAATATCTGACCAGTCGTCAAATCCTTCAGTTCGATTTTTTATGAAATTTTCGTCCGCTAGCCCGTTTTCTAAAATCACATGAGCCATACCGTTTAGCAAAGCAACATCTGTTCCTGGTCTTGGTCTGAGCCAAATATCTGCATAGTCGCACATGTCTATTCTTCGTGGGTTTATAACGATAAGTTTCGCGCCACGCTCGACTACAGCACTCCGCATTCTGGAGGCGGCTACAGGATGATTAGAATTGGCATCCGACCCTATAATCACAAGGCATCCGGCCTCTTCATAATCTATGTATGAATTACTGGTCGCTCCGCTTCCAAGAGAGGCCAACATTGCCTCCACGGATGGCGAGTGGCAAAGTCTTGTACAGTGGTCTATATGGTTACTTTGCATAACCAGACGTGAAAATTTTTGTTGTATGTATCCATCCTCATTTGTCGCCTTTGCAGAACACAAGGTGGCGAAACTATCACCTTCGCAGGCAAGCAATTTATCCGCTATGAAATCCAAAGCCTCATCCCAAGTCGCACGTTGTAAAGACCCATTTCTCCGAACCAAAGGCTCAGTCAGACGATCTTCATGATGAACAAATGTGTATCCAAATCTTCCTTTTACACAAAGCATTCCCAAACTGGAATCATTTTCTGGATCATCCAGCATTTCTACGATGGTGTCATCCGATGTTACTTGTGCCTTTATTCCGCAACCAACCCCACAGTAAGGACATGTGGTGGTAACAGTTCTTTCAATAACTGCCGGTTCGACTTTGGTGGAAATAGCGCCTGTTGGGCATACTGATAGACATTGGCCACAGGTAGTACAGATAGATTCCAGCAAGGGCTTGTCCATAAAGGTCCCGATTCTGGCCTGATTGGATGTTCCCAAAACATCTATAGCACCAATAAACTGATGGCCTGTTTGGCATGCCTGGGCGCACCTACCACAAAGGATGCAAGAGTCCATTGCTATATTAAATATTGGGTTGCTGGCATCTGTTTCCTCTCGAGACCGAGATTTCCACACCTGGCCACTTATTGAATTGGACTCCATCACTCTAGACAATTCCTTGTAATCGTCTTTATCTGAATGGACCATACCAGCAGTTAATTCCAGAACACTCTTTCTTATCAAATCAAGCTTGTTCCCGGTGGTTGAAATCTTCATACCCTGTGAGATAGGGGTCGAACACGACGCTGGGTAACCACGAACTCCCTCAATCTCCACTAAACAGGTTCGGCAAGCACCAATAGGTTTCATATCCGGATCTTTGCATAACTGAGAAATGGCCGTCCCTGAAATGTTGATGGAATCAAGGACGGAACTAGGTTCTGGCACCTGAACTTCTTTGCCATTTATGAAAACTTCCATTAAATTCCTCCTCGTTGCGATCCCGGTGATACTTCCTGAAAATATGAGCCATAGCTCAGCACTGGATTGCCAGCGGCTTGACCTAACCCACAGAGAGAGGCAGCATTTATAACTTCAGCCAACTGACCAATTCCATTCCAATCAATTGCGTCATCACCGGAGTCGTTTGCCATCAACTCCAGTAAACGGGTAGTACCCTCTCGGCAAGGGGTGCATTTTCCGCATGACTCCTTCGCATTGTACTCAGAGAGCTTTCTGACCACCTCCAGCACATTAGTATCTTGAGATAGGCCTATCACACCCCCCGCACCCAACATAACTGATTTGCCATCTAAAAATCCTGGGCCTATTGATAAGTTCAGGGATTCAGAAGAGGGTATAACCCCACTTGAGGGGCCACCTACAGCAATGGCAGATAGCGTATTTATACTAGAAATACCCCCGAATTTAACCATCAATTCTGCAAGATTTGAGCCCATTGGTAACTCTGCAACCCCTGGAGTATTCACTGACCCGCTGATACTCAAAATTTTCGTTCCTGGAGTATCTGGGTCTCCTATTTTTTTAAACTCATCAGCCCCATTGAGAACAATCCAAGGCAGGTTACATAAAGTTTCGACATTATTAATGATTGTGGGCTGTTGGTTTAAACCAGATTCAGTCGGAAACGGTGGCCTCAAACGTGGCTCCCGTCTTTTACCTTCTATGGTATTGAGTAGGGTGGACTCTTCACCACATACATACCCCCCAGCACCTTTTAAAATTTCTATATCAATTGTGAAGCCACTGCCCATTATATTTGGGCCCAAGAAACCTTTCGAACGACATATTTCTAATGCGTTCAGCATTCTCTGATAAGACAGATGAGCCTCGGCATTCACATATAACCTAATGGAAGTAGCTTTGGTAGCGTACGCTGCAATCAGGGCTCCTTCTATAAGACGGAACGGAACGCTTTCCATGACGTGCCGATCTTTAAATACTCCGGGCTCGCCTTCTTCAGCATTAATTACTATATGTCTTTCCTTGGAAGCTATAGACATTGCGGAACGCCATTTAATTGAAACTGGAAAATATGCCCCACCTCTACCTCGGAGACCGGATTCTTCTACCATATCCACCGTTTGTTCAGGCGGCTGCGAAAGAACATTAGCAAGAGCAGAAAACCCATTATTTGCTATATATCCATAGATGTCGCTAGCACTTATATTACCTGCATGCTCCAAAACTATTCTTGTCTGAGAATCAATGTAATTCCTGACATTTGAATCACCCGTACTCGTTACTCTAATCCCTTCTAGATATTCACTAACGTCTTTTTCAGAATGAATCTTGGGACCAGCAAAGCATGCCCCATCGCAACCAGAATAATCCACGGCAATTGAAGCGGGTAATTTTTCTTCTAAACTCCTGTAAATTTCTTGGGATCCAACAGCCATACTACATTGGGCGACTTGAACCAATACTTCAGCTGGATTCTTTACAGCTCTATTGGCTACGGAGGTTATAAAATCTAGAGTATTCATTTTAATTTTCTACCAGCCTCAGTAAAGCATCACCGGGAACTTGTCTCCCATACCATCTGTGATCTACCGATACGGCTGGTGCAACCGAACACATGAATGCACAATCCGTTTTCTGCACTTCCAAATCAGAGCTAGTTTTATTAGATAAAAATTCCAGTATCTGGACTGCTCCATTTTCACGACAAGCTACGCCGTCACATACCGACACTATTTTTTCCGCAGGAGGGGAAAGCAACAATTCTGTGTACGTAGTTGCGGTACCGTACACCTCACTAGCCGGAACACCCAAATGCCATCCTAAAACTTCTAATCCCCAATCAGACAGGAAAGAAAATTTTTCCTGAAGAAAATGCAAAGCAGGGAGTAAGTACGACCTATCCCGTGGGAACTTATCTATTAATTCCCCCCGCAAATCGTTTCTTCGTTTTCTTTCCTCGTTATTTGAAGACATATTACTGGCGTTTAGCACTCTATACCCAAACTTTTCAACTTTGACTCAGGTATAAGACCATCGCTTGTCCATTCTCTGGCATCATAATAAGACTTAATCATAGTACCCAAGTCAGATTCACTAAGTGACTGTCGGTTCTCACCATCTGATAAGGGTTCGGAAAATATCCTTTTGGGCAAGTTATCCTGGTCCATAACCCATCCTTCTCGGATGTTAAACTGCTTTTTCAGATTATTTATTCTTTCGCCGCATCGGGCAAGCTGATTTGGGTCCATATCCCATCCTGTTACGTCATTGAGGATTTCAGAGGATTCAACATAAAAATCATCAAACACCTTTCGAACGAATTTGCACCAAATTAGGGAGTCCATAACCGCACTGTAATCTTCTCCGTCTACGACCATCTGGCCCCTTGAAAATTTTCCACTATCGGAGCTCGATGCAAAATCGTACTCATACGCAGAAGATCTGTTGTGGCACGCACCTCTGGTGCTTACAGCCAAAGCCAGGGCCATAGTATGCAATGATCTGGGCTCATATCCCGGCATTTCAAGACCTTTGACATGCATGGCAAAATCTTCTGTTCCAAGGCCAATTTCTTTACTCACTCTAGCACTGCCTTCTGCCAATATATCTCCGATCCCTGACCGTTTAGCTATGGCATTTAACAATTTTTTAAGAAGGTCTTCGTCATTTTCATAAGTAGGCAGGAGTTCCAGCCATCGTTTGGGAAGCAACCCTTTTTGCATACACTCCATAAACCATGCACAGGTAGAACCGGCACTGATAGTATCCATTCCCATTTCATCACAAAATTTACTGCTTTTAAGTATCGTCTCTCTATCAGATATACCGACAAGAGGTCCCAATGCAAATAGTGATTGGTATTCCAACCTCACCTTTGCTGAACCACCGTTTGGTATGGTCACCAATTTTTCACATCCTATTGTGCAATTAGCGCAATGCGAAGTGGAAACTTTTTCTTCATTATGAATTGCCTCACCAGATATACTATGAAAGTCTTTATTTGACTGATTCCTGAAATTCCCTATCGGGAGGACTTTTAATCGCTCAAACACTGAAAGATTTGCCATCGTTCCCAAGGTCCTATATTTCTCGGTAGCCTCCCCGAGGCTTTTTATAGCCAGCTGTTTTCTGGTTTTGGAAAGATTTAATTCGTTGAAATAATTCAACTTCTTATATCCCTTAAAGGATATGGCCTTTATTTTCTTGGACCCCATCACAGCCCCGTTCCCGGTCCGACCGGCCTGCCGGCCCCCATCATTACTGATGCTAGCAAACCTCACCATATTTTCACCCGCTGGGCCTATGCAAGCGATACCGTACCCTGGGCCAAAAGTCTCTATCAAATGGCCTTCTGTCATGGAAGTGGTATTCCCCAATAGGTGTGAAGCGTCGTTGAATTGGATACCAGATTCATCAACCTTCAGAGACAGCCATTGGCTAGATGAACCGAGAATTATGACGGCATCGGCTCCTATACCTTTAATAGACAGCGCCAACGAACTTGAAGATAGGGAATCCCCTATGAAGCCTGTTTGGGGTGATTTAGAAACCACTGCGAACTTTGACGTAGTGGTGAGACGACTCCCTACAAGAGGGCTTGCACAAAAAATTAATGGGTTAGCGGGAGAAAACGGGTCCGCTCCGGGAGGACAATAGTGATAAAGAAGATAGGCCCCTAAACCACTGCCGCCAATAAAATCTTTGACTACCTCTTCCTGTAGATCTTCCCATCTCCAGGACTTTGAGGAAACATCTATTATCAGAATTTTATTGTGGTACCCGAACACTTTATCCTCCTGCCTGGCTAGGCAATATCAACAGCGCATCACCATCACATAATTTCAGCTTCCCTGGATCCTGAAATCCAACCCCATTTAAGTTGAAAACATAACTTGACAAAAGTCTCTTATCACCGGTGTCCAAAACTTTACCGCCAAGAGCAGGAAATAGTAGCGCTAAGGCTCTAATAACATCCACGGCACCGACCTTAGAGTCAGTAAACTCCAATTGAACAAGTTTCTGGCCAGCGATGATCCTACTGTTTCCGTATAATTCAACCGTCAAATTAATCGCCATTGAAACCTTTTCCCATTTGCACTGCTGTGAGAAGGTCCTCAGGTGTATTTACGTTAAAAAAACTATCTTCAGAACCTTCGATATTTAGAAATTCACTCTCTGATATCTGACACACCGTGATTTTCGGGAAATATCCGTCCATTTTCAAAAGTCCAGCCTTCAATCTAGTCTCGATATGCTCTAGGCAAGATTTATTATATAAGGCGTGGGTAGTTTGCAATCTGCCTTCAAATTTAGGAATGACGACATCGGGAGAAGGATCCGAAATTTTGGTCATCATAAATTTTATTAAGGCAGTCGACAAAAACGGCATGTCACAAGCCGCCACAAATGACCAGGGAGTAGGGGATTCACTTAGACCTGAAAATAATCCGCCAAGGGAACCCGCTTCGCTGTAAGAATCTACCACATAGTGAATTTTGTTTTCTATATCAAGTTCTTCGATTCGTTCCAATCTGTCCACAACCACCGTCTGAGAAGTAGTAATCCCGGCTAACCTTTGTATGGCCCTATCGATGATACGTTCATTGCCAATACGTTCTACGGCCTTATCACGTCCTAAACGTCTACTTTTGCCACCTGCTAATAATATCCCAGTTAATTCGATAACTCCCATTTACATCACCCTACCTCTCCAGCAACATTTCCCATTAGTGAAACGTCATAACCTCCAAGTGAGGCGATCTGGTTTCGTAAATCACTGGTCGAAAGCTGCTTCAATAAAGTATCCACGGTCTCAACCGAACCTATAAATTTTGCTGGAACCACTATCTGGAACCTCTCATTCTCGAGAGGTATGAATTCGAGATCACTGGCCAGCGCAGCCGCCATGATTCCCATCCCAGCATCAACAAACCCTGAAGACACTGCTGCTGCTACATTCCAATGAGTGTACTCCTCGTTTTCGTAACCAATAATTTTGGATGGGTCCAAATCTGACTGCTTTAACAAATAGTCAAAAAGAAGACGGGTTCCGGATCCTCTTTGTCTATTCATGAATTTTGTACCCTTCACAATTAAATCTTTGACATCTTTTATTTCTTTTGGATTCCCCTTCTGTACCATCAAACCTTGCGTACGGCCTACAAAGTCATAGATGCGGACTTTTTCATTGGGCATATGCCGTTTTACGGCGGAAAAATTGTATTCCCCCGTTTCCTCATCAAGTAGATGACTACCTGCTATATGAGCATATCCTTTGGATAGTGCCAACAGTCCGCCTACACTTCCCACACTAGAGGATATTAATCTGACACCACTTTCTGCGAAAGTTAACTCGCTTGCAAGTATGTCCAACGCAATATCATGACTGCCCGATATAAGTAGGGTTTTATTTACCTCAGAGCGTTGCCTATTTAAAGTTACTAAAACGGTCGAGCCTTCCTCGATGCCCTCTGAATTGGCGGGTATCTTAATTACCCCGTCCGATTTGGATATCGATAGAGTCATAGCGGCTCCCCGGGTGGTCGGATTAGCTATATAGTCTCCATTCACAGGCGCCACTACCACCCTCAAAAATTCCTCTTCTCCCAACGGAGAAGCAACTTTTTTCCCCATAACTGATTTTATCTGATCTGGTACGATTTCATTAGACTTCAAAAAACCATAGATGATTGGCTTTAAAAACAGTTCCGCGGTAGTCAGGGCTGAGGAAGGATACCCAGGCATACCAATTACTGGTTTCCCCGATACAGACCCCAGTATGACTGGGTGGCCAGGTCTAATAGCTACGCCATGGACAATCACCTCACCTAATTTTGCCATAACAGAAGATGTAAAATCCTCTGAACCAGCTGAGGAACCCGCAATAACTACCAAAATATCACAGTCAATTATAGAGTGAAGCAACGCTTGTTCCAACAAAGTAGGATCGTCAGATACCGGGTTTCGCACTGATGCTTCGGCTCCCCAATCTTCCACTAGGGCCGATAAAAAAATGGAATTAAATTCAATTATCTGGCCTGGTCCTGGAGTTTCTCCAATTTTTACTAATTCAGTACCAGTCGGGATGAAGCAAACCTTCGGCGGAATATTGACTTTCACGTCTGACAGGCCCGCCGCCCCGAGGCAAGCCAAGTCTAAAGATCTAATTATGGCACCCTGTTGTAACAACAATTCAGGGGCTGCAATATCTTCAGCAATCTTCCTAACATGCTGATACGGGGCTACGGGATTCCGAATAATAATTTCATTAGCAGAATATTTCTCCAGATCCTCAATCATAATCACAGAGTCGAAGCCTTCAGGTACAGGATCTCCAGTATCTACCCATAGAAAAGCGGACCCCTCAATGAGTTTAATCGGTCTTGTTTCTGTCGCTCCCAACGAAGATTCATATTTTATAGCGACGCCATCCATCGCAGAGGTGGTCACATGGGGCGAAGATATCTTGGCGAAGACAGCCTGACTAGAAACTCTTCCGACAGAATCTTTGATGGAGATTATTTCGGTCTCTTTTTTCAAAAGGGCACCGATATCCAATAAATGATTTTGGTATTTGTCCTGAGCAATCTGAAGTGGAATATCTTTCAGAAAATAATTTCTCTCAAAATCGGCTTGAGGAGACATTGTTAGCCTTTATATTTAATCTAAACAAACCTCTACAAGAGTGTCTTTATATACGCCGGAAGATTCAGAGCCGATTTCAACATATCCGTCAGACTCCAATATAGTGGAAATTAGATTGGATTTTCCATGTACCGGTACAGCGAAAGTTTTACCATTTTCATTTTTTAACTGGACCCTGACATAGTCCGTTCGACCACTAGTTGAAGGTAAATTAGAATTCAGAATAGCCTCAACTATTTTGTTACCAGGAAATATTTTCTGACCAGATATTAACCGTAACAGAGGGTCTACAACCGCCTTGAATATAGTAATTGCAGACACCGGATTGCCCGGCAAACCTATTATAGGCTTCCCAGCAGAAAATCCTAATATTGTAGGTTTGCCTGGTTTTACAGATAAGCCATGTATCAATACCCCCGGGGAGCCCATTCTATTCATCACTTGTGCTGTGAGATCTCTAGAACTTATTGAACTACCTGCCGTGAAAACAACCATGTCAGAGACTTCTATTGCCCTTTTACCGACATCCAATAACTCATCAAATTCATCTGGAACTCTAGGAAACAAGGTGGGTAAGGCGCTAAGGCCTTCAACGAGTGCTCCGATTGTGTACAGATTAATATCCCGGATCATCCCTCCCGTTAACTTTTCTTTGGGTGGAACTAATTCGTCTCCTGAAGATATAACTGCTACTTTCGGGGTCCGATAAGCTTGGATAGATGTTATCCCTAAAGACATTAACGCTCCCAATTCCGCATGCCCAATTGTTTTTCCAACTGCCAGTATGGCTTCGCCAATCTGGAAGTCTTCACCGGCCATAATAACGTTCTCTCCCGATGCTACAGGTCTATAAACTTCGAGAAGGCCGGTAGGTGTTATTTTTGTGTGTTCCACCATTACCACCGCGTCAGCATTATTCGCCAACATCCCCCCTGTATAAGCAGTGGCAGTCTCTCCGGGGGACAAGGATAAAAATGCCTCACTGCCCATAGGTATTTCCCCCACCAATTCAAGATATGCAGGAAGTGCATCAGATGCCCCATAGGTATCAGAAGCTCTTACTGAATAGCCATCCATAGAAGATCTGTTAAAAGATGGAGAATTCTCTTCACTAACGACTCGTTCTGCGAGTGTTCTACCAAGAGCATCTTCCGTGTAGACTGTCTCAAATCCAACAGAAGATATCTTTTCAGACATCAAATCTATCGCATCCGGAGGTGATATCACGTTGAAGAAATCAGCCATCAAAACCTCGTCTAACCAAGCTATTAAGCCATTGCCAACCCAGATTAAATTCTATAGCCCAAGAATTTTACCAGAGGGGTCCACATCTAGTGACCTAGGTTCTCCAGGCAATCCTGGCATTGTCATGATACTTCCCGCGATCGGGTATATGAATCCAGCACCGACAGATGCTCTTGCATCAGACACTCTAAAGTCATAACCAGAGGGAAGGCCTTTCAATGATCGGTTGTGTGAAAGTGACAGGTGTGTTTTTGCCATACATATTGGAAGACCTCCCCATCCATTCTCTTCAAATTGTCTTAAAGCTCGCCTCGCGACGGGCGTGTAATTGACTCCAGTTGCGTTATAAACCTTGGTAGCTAAAGATGAAATTTTGTCCTCTAAAGAATCAGACAATTCATACATGTAGGAAATTAAATCCGGAGAGTCGTCTGCGGCTTTAATAACGGCATCCGCAAGATCAAGGCCGCCCTCTCCGCCCTCTTCATAAACTTTAGATACAACAGCATGGTCAGCGCCAGCCTCTATTGAAAGGGATTTGACAAGTTCTGTCTCTTCCGAGTCATCCGTAGGAAAGCTATTAACCGCAACAACTACGGGTAGATTAAAACTCTTTATCATTCCAATTAGATGTTTGAGATTAGACATTCCTTTAACCAGGGCTTCTTTATTGGCTGCATCCAAACTACGAAGTGGAACTCCTCCGTGCGATTTAAGGGCCCTGACAGATGCCACAATAACTGCCGCTGCAGGCTCTAAGTCGTTTAGCCGTGCCTTTATATGCATGAACTTCTCAAACCCCAAATCAGCTCCAAAACCTGCTTCGGTCAAGACGTAATCAGCATAACCAAGGGCTAGTTGGTCTGAAACCACCGAACAACACCCATGGGCAATGTTTCCGAACGGACCCGTATGAACGAAAACCGGCTGTCCTTCGGTAGTTTGTACTATGTTCGGTTGAATAGCATACCGCAACAAAGACATCATGGAACCAACAGCTTTTATCTCTTCCGCTTGCACTGGGGTACCATCATCCTTATACCCAACGACTATCTTGCTCAACCTTTCTCTGAGATCTTCCAAACTTGATGACAGCGCCAAAATTGCCATCACCTCAGAAGCTGTGACAATGTCAAACCCTGTCTCACGAAGGGGGGCATTTGCTTTACCGCCGAGGCCTGTCAGCACGCTTCTAAGCGACCTCTCTTCCACGTCAGTCACTCTTCTGATAGTCACACCTTGCGACGAAAATCCTTTAATTTTATTTCTTTGAGCGACATTATCAGTCAAAGCAACAAGTAAATTGTGAGCCGATCCTACGGCATGTGCGTCACCGGTGAAATGGATATTCACTTCATCTTCTGGCTCCACTTTGGATGCGCCACCACCTGTTCCACCTCCCTTTATCCCAAATATAGGACCAAGAGAAGGTTCCCTTAGTGTTGCAACAACATTTTTTTTCATCTTACCCATCGCCTGGGCTAAACCAACTACGGTGGTGGTTTTTCCTTCTCCAGCCGGAGTGGGAGTAATACCAGTAACCACCACCAGCTTACCTCTTCGTTCCTTCTTAATTGCCGACAAAGACAATTTTGCCTTATAGGCACCATAGGGAATGAAATCATCCCGTGAGATCCCTAATTCACTAGCAATATTTTCTATTAACTTCATAGTCTAACCTTGAGAAATCTAACCATATTTTTAACAATTAGTAAGGATATTACCAAATATCATATTTTATCGTTTATTGGTACCGTCTAATCTCTGGGTGTTTAAAAGTTATCCAAACCGTGAAAAGTATCAGTAAGCCTGCCAGAACAGCAATTGACCCCTGACCACCCACCCAATCGGCCATTAACCCAGCCGGTAGAACTCCAAGTGGCATCAAGCCCCAATTCAACATATAGATGCTCATGACTCTCCCTCGATACTCTTCCTCTGACTCCTCCATTATCAGGGCCATGTTAATAGATCGACGACCTGCATCTCCCAGGCCTAAAGGAAGCATTATTAGTGCAGCAAATAAATATAGCGGTACGGCGGCGATTAAAAGAAGACTAAATCCTGATAAATAGGAACTAATTAGTAGCACCCTTCCACGTAATTTATTTCCAAGGGAGGCTATATATATAGATCCTATTAAGGCCCCCAGCCCCATAACAGAAACCAATAACCCCATGGAATCTGCTTTCAGTCCGTATATATCTACTATGAAAACTGGCATTATAAATCTAAAAGGCTGAGCCAAAATCGTCGTAGATAGAGCGATGGCAAGAAGTATCAAAATAAAGGAATTACTACGTACATATTTTAATCCCTGAAACATATCGTTGATTAGAACCGATGGGCGATTGGAATCAGATTCCGACCCATTCTTTGGGGCCACACTATATCCTTTGTTTTTTATCAGCATAGTAAATATGATCGAAGAAAAGTTAAGTCCTGTAATCAGCAAATAAACTTTGCCAGGACCAATGAATTCGTAAAGTAATCCAGCTGCGGTAGGGGCGGCCAAAGTGCTGAAACTCATGGCGGCAGCATTCAGAGCCACAGCGTTTGACACCAATTTCTGTCCTACCATCTGGGGAATCAGGGCCTGGCGGGCCGGCATCATAAAAGCAAACACTCCGCCCTGTACAATAGATGCTATAAGAAGGTGAACCCAAGTGACAGTCTCACTTAAAATTAAAACCGCGACTACAAGAGACACACACCCTGCTAGCAACTGTCCGCTTTGAATTATCCGTTTTTTGTTGAGCCTGTCAGCAATAACGCCACCAAACAAGGCCAATGTCAACATAGGAATTGCTGACCCAGCATTAACTATCCCAAGAAGAGTTCCTGAACTCTCCAGCTCGTATACGAAATAACTTCGGACAAGCATTTGCATGTTCATACCGAACATCAAAGTCAGCATTCCTACCCATAAAAAGAGAAAATCACGATCCTTTAAAGACTGATAAGTCTCTGAAAAGCTCACTATGTGGCTTGGGGAAAAGATGAATTAATTAGCACAAGACAACCCGATTTTGACCTCTAGCCTTCCCCCTGGAATGATTCGAAGGGGGCCCGAACCACGGTAGACTCTCATTCAGAAGAAAGGTCACCGCAGGTGTTCAGTTCGGACCCGTTTTACTTATTTACAGAATGCATGCATGAGGAATTCAATCAAGCTTCGATGCAGCACCGGAGATTTTATCATCAAACCATATTTTCGCTAAAATCATTGATAGCTACTGTGTCTATTTCGAAACGATTTCATCGGTCAAAAAATTCTGAAAAATATTCAATTACACAAAAAATATCGAGCTTCAAATCAAAACGATGATCCGAAGGAAAAGGTTACAGTTTGTGCCCATAGTGCAATTCGTATTTAACCTTGGGCCACTTCCTGCATTAATAGTAAATATAAACCTTAGGTTCTTAAAACCCTACGTTTGTTCCAACATCCAATTCTCAAATGCCTCTACCCCAGAAAAAGCTGCTGAAGATAGAAGGGCATAATCAGGACCATAGCTTAAAAATTTAACCCCTTGATTAAGTCTTACCTCCACATCTTCTGGTCTAGAGGCCCCCGCTCCGGCAACCACTTCATGCCGAGTTGCAACTTCAATCATTTTTTCCAATATTTGGTCTATTTCCTGGTGAGGTAACAAAAGAGGGTCCAATCCGAGAGATAGACACATATCCCAAGGCCCGAGAAATAAAACATCGATGCCTGGGACTGCTGCTATTTCTTCAAGATTTTCAACGGCTTCTACAGTCTCAATAATTAGTACTACAAGAATATTGTCGTTCGCATTCTTCAAATAGTCTTCATTATCAAAGGTATATCTGGACGCTCTTAAGGGGCCCCAACTACGTTTCCCATGGGGAGGAAACTTAGTTGCTGAAACAATTTGAGCAGCTTCTTTAGCCGTTTTTACTGACGGAACCACGATTCCCAATGCCCCTATATCCAGAGCTTTTTGTATGTAAACCTGTTCTAGAGAAGGAATCCGAACAATTGGAATGGCATCGGTATTTCCTACGGCCATGAGCATATGTTCGATTTCCGCAGACTCAATTCCATTATGCTCAGACTCAATCACCACGAAATTGAAGCCTGCACTGCCCATGAGTTCCGCTACATTCGGGCTTTGAAGCCCTACAAAAGGTCCTATAGCTGGTTTGCCAGACAGTAAGTTACTTCTAACGTTATTTCTTATCATATCCATACACCTTATCTACAACCGAATTTAGCTACATATAGCAGGTTTATTGGGTTTTGTCCCAATATTCCAGTTGAATACAGGATTATAATGTTTCCTGTACATATAAACACATTAAGGTAAGGATTAGTAACCTTGGTCAGGTTAACAACAAAAAATGAGCAATTCATTCGGTAAAGCGTTCAGAATAACCACCTGGGGGGAATCACACGGCGATGCTGTGGGGGTAGTGATAGACGGGTGTCCGCCAGGTCTACCTATAGACCTGGCGGATATTCAGGCAGAACTTGACCGACGAAAACCGGGACAAAGCGAAATCTCCACTCAGCGCAATGAAGGAGACAAAGCTGAGATATTGTCGGGAGTATTTGAAGGATTATCTCTAGGAACTCCGATCTCTATTTCGGTGTGGAATACTGATGCCAGAGGCAAAGATTACGAACATATGAAAAGCGTCTACCGGCCTTCACACGCCGATTATACCTATCAAGCCAAGTACGGAATCAGGAATTGGAAAGGTGGTGGAAGAGCCTCTGCCAGAGAAACTATAGGGCGAGTTGCTGCAGGAGCGATAGCAAAGAAATTTTTGCTGGCGGAATATGGCACCGAAATTTTTGCCTTCGTCAAGAGAATAAGTGACATAGAGTCAAACATTAGCCACAAAGAGATAACCTCGGAAGGAATCGAAAGTAACATGGCTCGATGCCCTGACCAGGATGCGGCGGTCGCAATGATAGAGGCCGTCAAAACAGCTAGAAAAAATGGTGATTCACTGGGAGGCGTAGTTGAAGCATTCGCCACCAATGTACCACTTGGAATTGGAGAACCGGTGTTTGATAAATTAGATGCGGACCTGGCAAAGGCAATGCTATCTTTGCCTGCCTGTAAGGGGTTTGAGATCGGATCGGGTTTTGATGGAACCTACTCAACCGGCTCCCAACATAATGATCCTTTCTACATGTCGGAAGGTACAGTTCGAACCAAAACTAACAACTCTGGTGGCATTCAAGGTGGAATCAGTAATGGAGAATCTATCATTTTGAGGGCCGCATTCAAACCAACGGCAACGATTATGAGTTCTCAAGATACGGTGGATGTGTTTGGCAATGATGTCGAATTGCAGGGTAGAGGGCGTCACGACCCATGCGTATTGCCAAGGGCGGTACCAATCGTGGAATCTATGTTCGCACTGGTACTATGTGACCATGTCATTCGCCATAGAGGACAAACCGGTAAATAAGACTGGGGAGCCTTATGTTCCCCAGCCTCTAAATAAACTCAGACCACTGGGGATGTCCCACCGTCAACATTCACGGCAGTTCCAGTAATGTAGCTGGCCCTTCCTGATGCTAAAAAACAAATCAAGTCCCCAGCCTCATGAGCCTCACCAATCCGACCGATAGGAACGTTCTGTCCAACTATTTTCCAATGATCTTCCAACGTATAGCTGGAATCTTTTGCATTAGCTGATTCCCACCTTGCGCGGTGCTGGCCAGATTTCAATACTCCCACGCAAACTGTATTTACTCGTATGTTGTCTTTTGCTAGTTCCCCCGCCCATGATTTCGTAAGGGATATTCCTGCAGCACGTGATAAGGAGGTAGGTTGTCCACCGGGGTTCGGGGCTTTACCTCCTGGAGTGGTAGTGTTAACTATGGCCCCAGCACCTGATTTCTTCAGGTGAGGAAGAGCTGCTCTAGCGCAGTAGACAGCGCCATAAACCTTGATACCAAAATCCACTTTTAGTTGTTCATCGGTCATTTGTTCCAACGTTGTGGCAGAAGATGTGCCTGCGTTATTAACCAAAATGTCTAGCTGCCCGAATTCTCCTAGTACCTTGTCCACCATCGCCTTAACGTCAGATTCCACCGACACATCTGCTGCAACACCGATAGCATCCCCACCGGAAGCATTCTTAATTTCTGAAACTGCCGTATCCAATTTTTCTTGAGTCCGGCCGACAATGGCAACTTTAGCGCCTTCGGAAGCCAGGGATATGGCAGCGGCTTTTCCAATTCCATCACTACCGCCAGTAACAATTGCGACTTTTCCTTTTAACCCTAAATCCATAAAATTTCTCCTTGTTTTTTTAGTTTTTTGTGTAAGTCTCGTCCAAGAGATCCGTGACATACTTTACTTCCACGTCCAATCCAGCCTCTCTAATCCCGTTTTGTAATTGTATGAAGCAACCAGGATTGGCTGTTGCAATTGTGTCAGCTCCAGAATCGATAATATTCTTCATCTTATTAGCCAAAATTCCCTTTGACATTTTGGTCTCGGTGATCATATATGTTCCACCGGCCCCACAACAAATATTGGATTCTTTCAATTCACAAAAATCTACTCCTTGGATGGATTTTAGTAAATTTCTAGGTGCATCTCTCACCTTTTGTACGTTTGCAAGATGGCATGAATCTTGGTACGTAACCACCCGAGGAACACCAGATTCGCCAGGCTGCAATTGGGTCCCATTTAGGTATTCATTGATATCAACAACTCTTTTACTAAAGTCAGCAGCCTTTGAGTTATATTCTGGGTCGTCAGCCAGCAGAGGACCATATTCCTTCATCCTGGCCCCACATCCTGCCGAGGCCACCACAATAGCTCCATCTGTATGGCCTTTAGAAAAAGCTTCTATATTTGCTCGAGCAAGTTCCTTGGTTTTTTCTATGTCACCAACGTGCGAATTTATTGCTCCACAGCAAACTTGAGAAGAGGGAACTTCAACATCTTTTCCGGCTTTATTCAAAACTCGGACTGCTGCCCGCATTTGATTGCCCTGAGTGAGTGGCATGACGCAACCTGTAAGCATCTGAATCTTCTCAGCATCTGCCATTCCGGATTGGTACACGTGGTCATCGGCCCGAAAAAATTCCCCGTTTAGAGTCGGTGTCATCTTTTCCAGATTCTCCAGTCTCCTTGAAATCAATCTCAATATTTTGGTTTTCCTCACCAATTTTTGGAACCCGCTTTTGATGTAAAAGTCCATCATGGCTACTAAAACAGAAAGGTTTTTCTGATTAGGTAATAAATACCTCAGAGCGATCTCATAGGTCAGGCGGGAAAGCAATCCAATTCTCCTGTAATCTCTCACGTGGTCCATAGTGGATTCAATTAAATTCCCATATGGAACCCCTGAAGGACATACATCCTCGCAAGCCCGACACTGGACGCATAAATCCCAATGCCTCATCACTTGATTAGAAATTTCTAATCTTCCTTCATTGACAGCCTTCATCAAGGCAATCCTTCCCCTTGGTGATTCCGTTTCCAACCCGGTCGCCAAATAAGTTGGGCAGGCCTGCAAACAGAATCCGCAATGGACACATTTGTACAATTCTGACTCATCCAGCCACGTGGATTTTGGCACTTTTCTGACTTCAGGCATATCTAGTTAATTATCTTCTTTATCTGTTAAATATCGGCCTCTATTTAATTTCTTATCTGGATCATATGTGTTTCTTAGAGATCGCATAATCCCAAGAGAGCCCTCATTTACCTGGCCCCACATGTTAAACCCATTTTTAAAATCTGCTGGTAATTTTTCGTAATTGATGTGTGATTGATTTTGCCGGGCTATGTTATGAATTTGCTCCATCACCTGAGCTGGCCTAACTTTGCTTTCTGCAGGAAGATTATCAATATAAAATTCCATAGTGCCAAACCCAGGTTGAATACAAATAGCCAAAGTTGACCCAATTTCTTCAAAGTAATTAGCAATATCTTGCAACAAACTACGTAGTCTCGTTGGGGTCGAAAATACCCTTCCCGTAATGCTAGAACTCGATCCGTATCCTCTAAAATCCCTAATTTTTTCCCATAAGCGATCAGATACGCCTTGCTCCAGAAAGTCTGTATGGGAATCCTGATATTGATCAAGCATTTTGTTCAAAATATTTAATTGGCGCTCAAATGCCATTTGCCTGCCACCAATCCTGATGACCATCAAATATTGGCATTGTGGGGCATCAATCTGTAACGTTTTAATCAAATTTTCATTCATTCCAGTCAAAGCTAGCGGCATCACATAACTGTCGAAAACCTCTTCCGAAAAATTTTGTAGCTCATTTTCTGATTGAAACCCCACCAACAACGACCCTTGCCGACGGGGTAGGGGAGTCAATTTAAACGATATTTCTGATATTACCCCTAACGTCCCATAGCCTCCGACATGCAATCTTGCCATATCGTATCCCGACACGTTTTTGACCACTGGACCACCACTTTTAGTTATTGTTCCTGATGGTAAAACTACCTGCATGCCAATTACCATGTCACGCATATGGGCCAGCTGCCAACGCAAGTATCCTGGTGCATTAGATGCCAAAGTCCCTCCGATTGTTGCCTTTCCCGGAAAAGCAGCATCAACTGCCAAAAATTGTTCTTGTTCTTTTAGTCGGTTCTGTAAGCTATTTAAAGTAATCCCGGATTGGACTATGCAGGTGAGATCAGCAGAATTGTGGGCCACCAAATGGTTCATGTTTGAAAGATCCAACGCATAATCATAGTGCGGCATTTTCGCACCTATTTGAAGTCTGGTTGCCCCACCTACAGGAACCACGACCTTACCCGGTTCAGCGATATCAGACAAAGCCGAAGAAAGTTCATTTGTATCTTCCGGATAAATCGGTCCTTGGTTGGGCTGAATGCCATCTATTAGATGTTTTTCTTCCATTTTCTATCGGATACCTGCTATTTATATATAGGCGCCCGGACCTACCCTCGCAATTGCCCTAGCTTGGGAAATATCCCCGCAGCCCGCCCCGGTAGGGAAAACCTTGCCTGGGTTGAGCAGATCTTCAGTTTCAAAGGCCAATTTTAGAAGCGACATAGTTGCCATGTCTTCTTCACTAAACATTAAAGGCATTTGGTCCTGTTTCTCTAGACCAATTCCATGTTCACCGGACAAAACCCCTCCCGAGTCCACACAAATCCTTAGAATTTCAGCTCCTATAGCCAGTATATTTTCAACATCCCCGGGTTTCCTTTCGTCAAACAATATAGAAGGATGGAGGTTACCATCACCTGCATGTAGCAAATTAGCTATCGGGTAACCACTTCTTTCAGATATTTCATTTATTTTCTTTAAAACATCAACCAATTTTGTCCTAGGTATAGTGCCGTCAACCAGATAATAGTTTGGAGCCAACCTACCAAGTGCTCCCAATACACCTTTACGTCCCGACCATAATTTTTCTCTTTCAAGGGAATCCGTTGCCACCCTAATTTCCAAAGGACTGAATTCACGGCATATGGCTTCTATTTCTTCTGATTCCTCTTCAACAGATTCTAACAAGCCGTCCAACTCAACTAAAAGAACTGCCCCCGCCCCCTCAGGGTATCCTGCTCCTACAGCTTCTTCAGCAGCCTTGATACAAAAATGATCCATCATTTCCAAGGCAGCAGGCACTATTCCAGCACCAATTATTCCCGTAACGGCCGCGCTGGCATCCTCAATCGTTTCGAAGGACATCAACATGGTCTTCACATGCTCAGGCAATCTCAACAATCGCACAGATATTTTCGTGACGATTGCCAAGGTGCCCTCTGACCCTATAGTTATTCCGCGGAGATCATATCCAATTCCGTCTCTCTCATTGTCCCCAAACCAAGTTATAGATCCATCTGCTAATACAACTTCCATACCTAGAACATGATTTGTGGTAACACCATACGCTAGACAGTGAGGGCCGCCGGAATTCTCAGCGATGTTTCCTCCGATCGTGCAGGCGCGCTGACTAGATGGGTCAGGCGCATAGTATAAGCCCTCAGAAGCCACATGAGTTGATAGGTCTAGATTTACCACACCCGGCTCCACAACTGCATATCGATCACTTCGATTGACCTCTAATATCTGATTCATCCTAGCCATGGATAAAACAATTCCACCATGTTCTGCTATAGCTCCTCCGCTAAGGCCGGTTCCGGCTCCTCTGGCCACAACAGGAATCGAATTTAACCTAGCCAGTTTTAACACTTGGGATATTTCCTTTGCAGTATTCGGCAAAATTACAACTACTGGATTGCCGCGGTCAATTGACCCGTCATATTCATAAACTAAAAGGTCTGCCTCATCATCCAAAACATAGTCATCACCAACTATCCTTTTTAATTCAGGTATCAATTCCTTCATTTTCAGGGACTGTGACTGACCCATTTGTTCACTCTTTTTCCATTAAACTGTGATGTTTCCTAAATATTGCAGAAATAGGGTATCGTAAACGTACTCTAATAGGAAAACTCAACAAAAGTAAATTCAAGAGCAAATAAAATGAAAGCCCCAGAAATGAAAGCTGCCATGTCAGCGGAGACTCCCATGGTGGGAGTGTCAATGATGTTTAGCTCTCCTCAGTTGGTAGAAATGATTTCAGCACTCGGATTCGACTGGGTGCTCCTTGACTGTGAACATGGATCAATAGACCTATCGGATCTTGAAGTGATGGCTATAGCCGCGAAGGCTGCAGGAATAACAGCCATTGCAAGGCCTCCCTCCAACTCGCCCATCGATATTATGAGAGTAATGGACAGGGGAGTTGATGGAGTTCAGGTCCCTCACATTAAAAGCCAAAAGGAAGCGAAAGCCGCTGTCGAATCTGTAAAATTCCATCCGTTGGGAAATAGAGGGTTGGCGATGGGTACTAGGCCATCAAATTACGGTATAGGAGTGGAGTTGGACCAATACTCTAAAACCTCCAATCTTGATTCTATAGTTGTGCTTCAAATAGAAGATCGAGAAGCCATAGAAAATCTAGATGAGATTTTATCCGTCCCAGATGTTGATGTCTTTTTCGTCGGCCCATCAGACTTATCACAATCTCTAGGCCATCCAGGCAAAGCAAATGAACCGCCTGTAAGCACCGCGATAAGAAAAATTTTCAGGTCTATAGCAGAAGCTGGACTGACATCCGGAACGGCATCTTCTGAAAAGCAAATGGAAAAGGCAAAAAAAGAGGGTTGCTGTTACCTTTACACTCACTTAAACAACGTTTTAAAACTAGGGGCAGAAAATTACCTGTAATTCTGGTGGGGAGAAAATGAGTCGCGAAAGTTTTTTAAATAGAGTTAAAGAAGCTTTGTCATCCGGTTCCGACAATGAGACCGATCCCAGCGAAAAGCTACTAATTAATGACAATATCGATGATTTGATTGAACGAACCAAAGCCATTCGATATCAATCTCGCACCGACTGGATGAAACTATTTGACACACTCACACTTTCGTCACAGGCGGCAGGCTGGAAAGTGCACAGATGTGATAGTTATGACGAAGCATCTGAATACATAGCATCATTGGCATTCGAAAGAAATTTAAACCACATTGTGGTTTCAGATCAGGAATCCACAGGAAGACTAAAACTGGGAAAAGCCAATCTGCCGCCTGAAAGTGAAATAACTGTCGTGAAACCTGATGATCAAGACCCTTCCTTTAACAGACAGCGGGCTATAGGGGCTGACATTGGTGTTACAGGGGTCGACTACGCCATAGCAGAAACCGGTACGTGCGTGGTCTCGGCAAGTAATGAAGTAGGTAGACTTGTAAGTCTAGCTCCTCCAATGTACATAGCTGTAGTCGGCAAAGGACAGGTGTTACCTTCGTTAGACGAGTTGTTTACTCTCCAAAGAAAAGATTTTGTTGATGGCAACGCAAATTCCTACACTAGTTTGATTTCAGGACCGAGTAGGTCTGCCGATATCGAATATACCTTGGTCACAGGAGTTCACGGACCGGGAGAAGTTCATTTACTTCTAGTAGAAGAAGATTGATTTAAACTAAATCCATCCCAACCGATATGAACCGAAGACTTTCTTCCACAGAATCAGATATCAGTTCGAAAGCCCGCTCTGATGCCTCCTCAAGAGTAATAGGGCCATCCACTATAGAGGTCGCAGCACGAATGCCATGTTCATGAACTACCTTGAAATTACTACCCAGTAATCCAGCGATCGCAATGGTCGGAATATTATGCTCTGAGGCTATCCGGGCTACTCCTATTGGAGCTTTGTTATAAACAGTCTGAAAATCCAAACCCCCCTCTCCCGTTATTACAAGATCAACTGAGGCGAGTTTATCTCTTAAATTAACAGTCTCTAACACAATGTCCACACCAGCCTTTAACTCCGCGCCCATAAACGCCATCATCCCAGCCCCTAAGCCACCAGCAGCACCAGCACCTGAAATTTCTGAAACGTCTTTCTTTAAGTCCTTTTTCACCACTGTCGCAAAATTGGAAAGAGCATCATCCAAACTCCGAACCATCTCCGGTGTTGCACCTTTTTGTGGTCCATATACAGCAGATGCCCCTTCTTCCCCGGTTAATGGATTACTTACATCGCATGCCACCAAAAACTTAGAATCTTTTATGCGACTATCCATATTGGAAATATCCACAGTTTGCAAATTCGATAAAGCGGCTCCACCAAAATTGATAGTATTCCCTTGGTCATCCAACAAATTTGCTCCAAGTGCCTGAGCCATACCTGCCCCTGCATCATTTGTCGCGCTCCCTCCTATTCCCACTATGAACCTACGGAAACCTTCATCCAAAGCCTCAGATATAGCTTGTCCTAGGCCATATGTTGAGGCATTTAAAGGATCTCTTTCACCTAGGCTAAGCAATGCAAGGCCGGACGTTCGGGCCATTTCTATGACTGCTGTCACTCCGTCACCCATCGCACCCCATTGGGCCTGAATTGTTTCGCCAATTGGATTCTGAACACTACAGGTCTTAACTTCACCTCCAGAAACCTCAACCAAAGTCTCCAAGGTCCCATCACCTCCATCAGCTACCGGACAAAGCACTACCTCGGCTTGAGGAAATACCCTTAGTATGCCAGTTTTAGCTGCCTCAGCCGCTGATAAGGCAGATATACTCCCTTTAAATTCTTGAGGCGCCACTAATATCTTCATATCTTCACTAATCTACTTTTTAATTAAGATTTCTCTCAGTACGGCCACATTTACGTTTGCAGCTAATATTGATATATTTCTATTGTTCGCGAAATGTAATCGTATTAATTTGAATTTTAAATGAATATTGCTCGGAAACCAAAGGTATCATAATGCCAAGAAAAAAGAATGAAGGGCCGACCCGTCAATTGTTTGCCAAAATAAGTGAAGACATATACTTACTTGCTAAAGCTAAGTCTGCTCAATCCCGAATGTCTATGAGGGAAATACTAGAGGAATCTTTGGAGTTATACCTAGGGAAGAACCCTTCCGCCCATTCTGGATCTATGGACCCCCAAACAAAAGCACAGGAGTCGATATGGCAAGACGAATACCTAAACCGTCAAGCAGACAGACCGGTAGGTTCTCCAATTGAGTTATCTGAGGAAGAAGCAAAAGAGATTGCGAGGAAGGCGTTTCTATAATGTCTAAATATACTGCCGTAATAGATTCCTCCGTCTTATTGGGGTACAAAACAGGTCATCCAGGCTGTCAAAACCTATTTTACAAGGCGATTGACGGGGAAATAGAAATCATTATTTCTCCACTGTCAGTTTCAAAAATATGGAGTTCTCAAGACTTTGACCGGAAATCTGAAATTGGATACTTAAGTCTACTCGAATTTATGACCGTATCCCCAATTGACGTAGAAACGGCCACAAAAACTGGCCATACTTTAAGGGAGAACTCAACCAATATCAATATAGATTTGGAAGCCGCAAATATCGTATCTATTTGCAATATATCAGGACATCCACTTGTAACTACCAAGCCCGAACTATACGATGATTTATTTGATGGTGCCATCAACTGTGAAGAGGCTGTTAATAAGTTAAACTAAACAATTAATAACACCTAAATCGAAGTTTTTATCTTTTCGGCCAATTGAGTATTTATTCCAACAATTTCCGACAATTCGGCTACCTCAGCGGACCTAATATTCTTTATAGAACCAAACTTTTTAAGCAGAGCCTTACGTTTTTGCGGGCCAATACCCTCGATGGAATCCAGTGTAGATCTTAAGGTGCTTTTAGAGCGTTTCGCCCTATGGTATGTAATAGCAAATCTATGTGCCTCATCTCTAGCTCTTTGAACTAGGAAGAGTGCAGGAGAATTTCTAGGTAAAACGATTGGTTCCAACATGTAGGGAACAAAAAGTTCTTCATTTTCTTTGGCTAAACTGGCCAATGGTATGTCTGTCACCCCTAGTTCTAGGAATACCTGCAGGGCAACACCAAGATGGCCCTTACCCCCATCTATTAAAACCAAATCCGGGTCACTGGTCCAAGATGAGGATGATGAATCTTTATCAACCAACCTCTTAAAACGCCTGGTCAACATCTCCTTCATCATAGAATAATCGTCCACCCCTTTTACGTTTTTTATTTGGAATCTCCTGTACTCCGGCGTCTTAGGTCTAGCCTTTTCAAATACCACCATGCTGCCAACAGCATTGGTACCTTGTATGTTGGAAATGTCATAACACTCAATTCGTCGAGGCAACCTAGGCAAATTTAAAGCCTCCTGGAGTTCTTCTATGGCTGTGTCATCTTGGTTCAATTTCACAAATTTCTTTACCTTATGTTGATCCAATGCCTCTCTGGCATTATTGGAAACCATTTCCACCAGTCGCCTTTTCTCACCTCTGACAGGCCGGTAAAGCCGAACCGAAGATCCCCTTTTGTTGGATAGAAATTCTTCTATATGAGAACCTTCTTCACCCACAGGAATTTGGATTAGCACTTTCGGGGGTATATAGGGCGCGACCTTATAGAACTGTTGAAGAAATGCATTTTGAACACCCCTTATGTCATCATACTGTCCAACTTCCATTAGATATGAGTCGCGGCCAATTAATTTTCCTTGGCGAATAAAAAATATCTCAATCCAGGCGTCGTCTGACCATTGGGAACAAGCTATAACATCCAAATTCTCTGGCCTCAAGGTGAGAACCTTTTGACCCTCATGAACCTTTTCGATGGACTTTAACTGATCCCTTATAACAGCGGCCTTTTCAAATTCCAAATTTTCAGCCGACTGATCCATTTTGTCTTTTAGGGAACTGACAATCTGGTTTGTACTGCCTTCTAGAAAAAGAACCACCTGGTCAATGATATCTTTGTACTGGTTTTTATCAGCCGCACCAATACATGGCCCTATACACCTGTTTATGTGAAAATCCAGGCACGCCCTGTCATCTGTCCCTGTGATGTTCTTGGTACAGGATCTATAGGGAAATAGCTTCTTTAACAAGGACAATGTTTTCCTTACGCTCCCGGCACTGGCATAGGGACCAAAGTATTGGGCGTTGTCTTTCTGCACGTTTCTCGTAATATAGACTTGGGGAAAGTCTTCAGAATTATCTATTTTGATAAATGGATAGGATTTGTCATCTTTTAATCTTGAATTAAATGGAGGTTGATATTCTTTGATCAAATTGCATTCAAGAATCAGTGCTTCCTGTTCAGATTCCGTAACAATAAATTCAAAATCTTCAATCTCTGAAACCAGTACCCTAGTTTTGAGATCCTCATGGTGAGTTGGTACAAAATAGGATCTAAGACGATTTCTAAGATTGCTGGCCTTTCCAACATATAAGATGAGGTTATTTTTGTCCCGCATCAGATACACCCCAGGACCGGTGGGCACATGAGCTAATCTTTCAGTGAATCTATCTAACCCCATAAGTTAGCCAGTTTGAACGTACTTTGAGTGTTTCGCTACGCCGTTATAGATGTAAAAGATAACGTAACTAGCAAAATAACAATAACGGCGGCAGCTACAGCTATACGCTTGATTTCACTCCCTAGGTATTCATATCTCAACACATTTGTCCCGAATTGAGCGGGTCGGCCGGCAATCAAAGTAGGCTTCGTTTCGGAAGTAGAACCTATTGGTTCAATTTCAATAGCCGAATCAACCTGAGCAGAAGGTGAGGAATTTTGCGTCACTCTTGAATCGACAACCTGACTCTTCGCAGATTTTCGTCTTTTGTTTCTTAGTTGCGCTTGTCTGGATGCCCTTTGCTTTCCTTTACTTGGCATTTTGAAACTCCTACGATTCTACAAATTTAATTTGCTGATATTCAGCTTATGCTCTCGGATGAGCATTATCATATTGATCTCTAACAAACTCCACCGTCAGATGTGTGTATATCTGTGTTGTTGAAATACTAGCATGACCAAGCAATTCTTGTACGTGCCTTATTGAGGCTCCACCTTCAAGTAAGTGCGTGGCGAAGCTGTGCCTAAGCGTGTGAGGAGTCATGGAATTTTCTAACCCCATCAATTTTGCATATTTCTTCACAATACCCCAAAATCCTTGTCTAGTGAGTCGGGTTCCCCTTCTATTCAAAAACAAAGCTTTAGATTCTTGCTGCTTGAAAGTTGTCCTTCCCCTGCGAACATACCTATCGATACTATCCAAGGCAATCCTATGAACAGGTACCATCCTCTCTTTCGAGCCTTTACCCAGACATCTCACCGATCCAACAGTGAAATCAATGTCTTCGACATCTAGGCCTATTATTTCGCTAACCCTTAACCCACTGGCATAAGCTATTTGCAACATAGCAGCATCTCGCATTGCATCTGGGGAAGAAGAAATATGTAGGGGAAGCTGCAATAGCTTTTTGACGTCTGATAATTTCAAGACTTTGGGCAGGCGTTGTGATCTTTTCGGAGTTGGAATTAGTTCAGTAGGATCATTCTCAATAAAGCCTTCCGAATGTAAATAGGAAACAAATGATCTGACAGAGGCTAATTTCCTACCCTTAGTTGTAGAAAGGTAACCTTTGTGTGACAAGTACTTCACGTACTTGTCTATGTGTCTGGAAGTGATCTGATTAACATCGGTTAAATTAACATGCTCATCAAACTGGTTGAGATCGTTTCTATAGGACACCAAGGTGTTGTTAGAACAAGCTCTCTCGACTACCAAATATTCTAGAAAGTCCTCAATTAATGAGGTAATGGTACTTGATTCCGTTATCATTAATTAATCCACCCTTACCAACACTTACCAACGAAAAAGCATTTCCGTTAAATCTTACCTTGACATACCTTCTGGGCAGGATAAGAATTAATCCCAATTATTGACGAGTTCTAAACTTCATTGAATAAATATGATTGAAATAGTAACGGGACCATTTTTATTTGAGTCTTCTTCATTCCTGCTGAGTTGGCATGGGGTGTTCAGCTTCATAGCTGTGGCTACAGCAGTGTTTCTCGTAGGAAGATGGGCCTCACTGAGAAACATAAACCCAGACGACGTGTATTCAATAGCTGTTTGGGCGATTATTTCTGGAATAATTGGGGCAAGGTTGGTTCATGTGATCGACAACCTCCAAACTGGACCGAATTATTTAGATAACCCCCTTCAAATCTTTGCAATATGGTCAGGTGGTATAGGAGTGTGGGGTGGTATTTTAGGGGGGGCTATTGGGGGTATAACCTACGGCCTTGTAAAAAAGATGCCTGTGATGCAAATAGCCGACTTGACCGCACCAGCAATGTTAATGGCCCAGTCAATAGGCCGTCTAGGAGACATAGTCAATGGGGAACATTGTGCAAAAGCCACCGACTATTTCTTTGGATTCATATGGACTCATGCTCAAAGCGCTGCGGTGTATTGCTCCAACACGGGTCTAAATGCTTCGGTACAACCCGTAGTCGCGTTCGAAATATTCTGGAACCTAACCAGTTTGATGTTGATTTGGAATTTAAAGGATCGATTGAAACCTGCCGGTATGCTGTTCTGCCTTTACCTAACTCTCTACTCGGTAGGAAGATTCCTAATTACTTTTTTGAGAGAGGACAGGATATGGGCAATGGGACTGCAAGAAGCTCATTTCATAGCTATAGTGGTACTGGCCATTATGGTACCTCTTCTGGTGTTTAAAGGGAGATTTGGAGACGCCGATCAAACCAGAAATGAAATGAAAGAGGCTGTACCTCAGCCCAGTAGGGCAGAAAGAAGGCGAGCTCAAAAAAGCGATTAAGCCGGTCGGAAATCCGATACTATAAATTGCAGGTTGTACTTGCCATTCCAGTAATTCATCTCCGGTTTGTAAGCCAAATCTACCGACCCTTTGCATTGGTCAATCCGGTCACCTTGCCTAAACGCAATACTATCGTATATCCGACCCTGATGTTCCATCGTTAGTTTTAAATGGTTTTTGGAGGCACCAACTCTCTTTGCATCTATTACATTCATGTTGGAGGTCATGAAAATCGGTTCCTCGTTCTGCTCCCCATATGGTTCTAAAGCATTTAGAAAACTTAAGGATTCACTATTTATCCACGACGGAGATATTTCAGCCTCAATAGTTAGCTTGGGCTCGACATCCAACCCAGACAATAATTCATCAGCCACTGAAGACATCGCTTTCCTAAAGTTTCTGAGTTTATCCCTTTTTATCGTGAATCCAGCAGCCATAGGATGGCCTCCATATCGCTCAAAACTTTCACTGCATAAATCTAAGGCCTCGATCATATTGAATTCCGGGATGCTTCGTGCACTAGCCCTAAACATTTCACCGTCCCCGGAAGCGACTATAGCCGGACGATGATATTCTTCCGATAATCTGCCAGCAATTAATCCTAAAATACCAGGTATCCAATTAGGTTTACCAGCAAATATTATTGAAGGTACTCCATCTTTAAAATCGTCTTTAATTTGTTTTTCAGCCTCTTGCATTGCCTTTTCCGTTAGAATTTGCCGCTTTTTATTCATTTCATTTAATTCTTCGGCCAGGCGATCAGCCTCAGGCTTGTCGGTTGAAAGTAATAACATCAAACTTAGCTTGGCATGATCCAATCTACCAGCCACATTGATCCTAGGAATAATGCCAAAGGACATGTCCTGAGTGGACAAATTTTTTTTTGAAGCATTGGAAACCTTTATCAATGCATCAAGACTAACAAACTCCGATTTTCTTAAAACATCCATGCCTTTGCTGACCAAATAACGGTTTTCATCCCGCATAAGACCGACATCGGAAATAGTTCCTAAGGTGACATAGACATATAATTCATCGGGTAATTCAATCTTCTTTCTCTGGTACAGAGCTTGCATAACTTTGAATGCGGTACCAACCCCTGTGAGATATTTGAAAGGGTAGGATGAATTTGGAAGAGAAGGGTTCACTATTGCTATAGCATGAGGCATGCCATCAAGAGCTGTATGATGATCTGTCACTATCGTTTCAATACCCATATCTAGGGCTTTTTGAATCTCATCAATAGAGGTGACCCCGCAATCAACTGTTATCAACAGGGTTACATCTTTTGAAGAAAAAAAATCTAGTGACTGAGGGCTAATCCCGTGACCTTCATCAACTCTATGCGGAACATATGGGAAAACCTTTAATCCTAAATTTTCCAGACCACGTGTTAACAGCGCAGTACCTGATATACCATCTGTATCAAAATCTCCAAATACTCCTACAACCTCTTTTGACTCTACAGCCTGCAGCAACCTCTCTACAGAATTAGACATATCGGGAAGGAGAAAAGGATCGTGAACGGAAGAGAGTGTAGGAGAAAGAAATTCGTCTAAATCATCCTCTGTATATATCCCTCTATGGACCAACAGGGTTGATTCCACCTCTCCAAGACCTAAAGTAGCGATCTCTGAATCAGTGGCTTGTGGTAAAACTACCCATTTCTCATATTTCAATATCGGTAAACCTTACAAAATCAACTTGGGTTTTGAAAGATTAAAGACGCATTGTGACCACCAAAACCAAAGGAATTACTCATTGCAGTTGTAATGGTGGCCTGCCTTGGGGAACCTGGTGTGTAATCGAGGTCGCAATCTGGGTCACTATCTCTGAGGTTTATAGTTGGCGGGACTACCTGGCTTTTAAGAGCCATAACAGTGATCACGGCTTCTAAGGCTCCGCTCGCGCCCAATAGGTGACCTGTCATAGATTTAGTGGAACTAATAGGCATGTTGTATGCATGCTCCCCAAAAACTGATTTCATCGCCATTGTTTCAAATTTATCGTTTAAAGGCGTAGAAGTTCCGTGAGCGTTAATATAGTCAATGCTTTCCGGACTAACAGCAGCCTTCCCTATAGCCATTTTCATCGCTCTCGCCCCACCTTCTCCTTCCGGGCCGGGTTGGGTTATGTGGTAGGCGTCTGCAGTAGAACCATATCCAATCATTTCCGCTATTGGTTCTGCGCCGCGAGACTCCATGGATGTTTGGCTTTCTAATACAAGTACACCGGCACCTTCACCAAGAACAAATCCGTCCCTATTAGCGTCGAAAGGCCTTGAGGCTGCCTTGGGATCATCATTTCTTTTAGATAATGCCTGGCAGGCGTTAAAACCAGCCACCCCCACAGGGCAAATTGCCGCTTCAGCGCCTCCCGTGACAGCAGCATCTACATCGCCTCGTCGAATCGCTTCAAATGCCATACCAATTGAGTCCGCTCCACTCGCACAGGCAGAAACCGTGCAGTAATTGGCACCTTTAGCCCCCAATAGCATCGACACCTGCCCAGATGCCATATCAGGCAGCATCATAGGGACGAGGAAAGGGCTGACCCTGCTTGGTCCTCTTCCATTCAAAACACCAATTTGCTCTGAAAGTGTAATTATTCCCCCGATACCACTTGCTACCATTACTGACACTCTGTCGGCGTTTCCGTTGGTTATCGAAATACCGCTGTTTTCGAAAGCCTCCAAGGAGGCCGCTGCAGCTAATTGCACAAACCGGTCCATACGTCTGGCTTGCTTTCGATCAATGTAGGCCTCCGGGTCGAAATTGGTAGCTTCTGCAGCAAATGTAGTTTCATATCCTTCCGGGTCAAACGAAGAAATAGTATCAACCCCGGACACGCCTTTAGTTATGTTGGACCAGGTTTCATCAACAGACAAACCCACTGGGCTTATAGAACCAAGACCAGTGACAAAAACTCTTTCAACCATTAAATTCTCCCGATAAAAATATGAAAAGTCTCTTACGGGAAACCAGTTTATCTAGAGCACTTTTCTTATGCAATTCATCCGGGATTATAACAGTCGGCTCAGGCGTGACATATAGGTAAGCCTACAGAATTGCGCTGGTTTCCGCCAAAAAGCAATCACCTAAACACTTCAAAAATATTTTGTCATCGTCTACTGGCAGCAAACCAATTTCAGAGCCTTCTGCATGGCATTTAATTGACATAACCGGTGAATAGCCTGAAGAGATGGTGCTCAACTTGACCGAAATACCCCTAAATTCATCCCAAACTAAAGTCCATAGGCAGTAAAAGGAACTGATCAAATCATCCCCAGGCATGAGAGGTTCAACGCCTCTTACCGTCTCTATTTCATCAAATTCATTTCCAGTTAAAAAATGCCTTTGTATATCATTCAATGCTGCAAAGATCAATTGATCTTTGTCGGCCGCATCGACCCACAGCATGGAAACACCCAGTGCCAAACTATCTGAAATTTTAGGCACCCCACTTTTTTCCAAAAATGTGGTTGCCTCGGGAAGAAGTTCCCGTATTGCATTGATCCGATTCGTCCAGATATCTATATTTTTAGTTTCCGTCATACATCAGCCTCAAATAAAACTACTAGAAGAAGCATATAATTATTTAGTTAACATTTTACTGACAATAAGTTTACTGGGGAGTCCAACAAAAACCCATGCGTGTAGCTTTTGAGACCCATGGCTGTAAATTAAACCAAGCAGATACCCTTAAGCTGTCTGAGGAATTTCATGAAGCTGGTTTTGAAATAGTTAAGGACGATGACCCATGTGATGTATACGTATTAAACTCATGCACAGTCACACATGTTGCTGACAGAAAAGGCAGAAATTCAGCTCGGGCAGCAAGAAAGTTGAATCCCAATTCTTTCGTGGTATTCACTGGTTGTTATGCGGAGAGAGAACCAAAGACTCTAATCTCAATACCAGATATAGATCTCGTTATCGGAAATATAGGCAAAAAAGAAATTGTGGGCAAGGTGATTGAAGAATTGAATCCCGAAATCACGGTACCGGATTTTTCAACTTCCCACCGTTCAATGAATTCATTTAGTACAAGAACCCGGGCCATGGTAAAAATTCAAGAAGGGTGTAACCAAATTTGTGCCTATTGCATAGTCCCAAAGGTCAGAGGTCGAGAAAAAAGTGTTCCTGTCCAAAGTCTTATAAACCAGATAAATCACCTATCTGAGTCCGGATTTAAAGAGGTGGTTCTTACAGGTACCCAGCTAGGAAGTTATGGGTTTGACCTGGAAAGCACCTCTCTTAGGCAGATGTTGGCCAGCATACTGGAAAACACCGATGTCCCACGTTTGAGGGTATCCTCGCTACAACCACAGGAAATTGGTAACGATTTACTCAATCTATGGGCAGACCCTAGGCTCTGCCGACATTTCCATGTACCTCTCCAAAGTGGGAGCAATACGATTCTAAAAAATATGCGAAGAAGATACACCTCAGAAGAGTATGTTAGCTCGACTAATCGTATTAGGTCCATTGTTCCAAATGCGTCGATAACTAGCGATGTTATTGTCGGTTTCCCGGGTGAAAGCCTTACTGATTTCCGCAGAACAAGCGAATTATGTAGAGAGGTAGGTTTCTCTGACCTGCATGTTTTTAAATTCTCCGTGAGGCCAGGTACCTCCGCAGCGCACCTGATCGACAATGTGGACTCTCCCACAAAACATAAGAGGTCTCAGATACTTCTAGAAATAGCAGAAGATAGTTTTAGAAAATTTAGAGAATCGAATATTGGGAAACATGAACTTGTCCTCTGGGAAGAACCCTCGAAGCGAGGTAAAAGGGACCAATTCCCCACCTACACTGGACTGACTAGCAATTACATAAAAGTAAAGACAGAGTCACGTGAGGAAATGACCGGTGTCATAGAGAGAGTTAAACTTGGTATGAACCCCGCCGATGATCCCAAAGTGATGACAATAGTTCGTTAATACCTGCAATACCTGGAAATATCCTCCCAAAACAAATCTCACTCCAATGTCATTATGTCGATAGCCTCTCCAAATGCAGTTAGAGTCCTTTCCACGTCATTATCATCGTGCTCAGTTGAAAAATAGAATTTGGTGGTTCCCTTCAAAACACCGTGTTCTAGGAGTAATTGATTGAATCTGGATAACTTTTGAGAATCGGCCTTTAGGGCACTCCGATAGTCATATACTTCTTCCGTGGTGAAAAATACATCAAAAAGTACCGGTTCTCCAACTACTTTGCCCGGCATTTCCGAGTTATCTAATATATTCTGAAGTCCTTCCATAACTTTTCGACCGGTATCAAAGATTCTGTCGTAAATACCGTCTTGTTTAAGGATATCCAAAGTCGCCAATCCAGCGGCACAGGCGACGGGATTACCATTTAGGGTCCCAATATGCGGCATAAACCCCTCTTTCCCCACTTTGTCAGAATCAAAATGCGTCATGATCTCGTCCCGCCCTGCTACTGCCGTAAGCGGAAAACCTCCAGCAATAGCCTTTCCTAGGGTACAAATATCAGGTACCACCCCATAATAATCTTGGGCGCCTCCGTAGGAAAATCTAAATCCAGTCACCACTTCGTCAAAAATTAGAGGTATCTCATAATGACTAGTTATTTCCCTTAACCCTTCCAGAAAACCCTGTTTAGGTGGCAAAAGGCGTTGGAAAGGTTCCACAATGACCCCAGCCAGTTCATCAATATACCGATCAATTATTGCTGATGTAGTCTCCAAATCATTAAACGGAGCTATTAACATTTCGGATTGGAGTGACTTGGGAATCCCCGCGGTATCCGGCTCAGCCTGTGGAAAATCTAATAGTTTGGATGGTAACATGCTCATCAAAGCATAATCATTCATCCCATGATACCCACCCTCAAATTTCAGTATTTTGTCTTTTTTTGTGAAAGCCCTTACAGCTCTCATGGCGTATAAGGTAGCTTCCGTTCCTGTGCCACAAAAACGCACTTTATCTGCACATGGAACTGCTTTAACAATCTCTTCAGCCAATTCCACCGATTTCTCGTTAGTAGCGAAAAAGGTCGTCCCGCTATTCAACTGATTTAGTACCGCCTCCATCACAGAAGAATTGGCATGGCCGACAACCATAGGACCAGATCCGAGAAGATAATCTATATACTCATTCCCGCTTTCATCCCATACGTGGCTTCCCTTGCCTCTGTTTATTATGAGATCGTAATTCAAATTACCGAGCGAACCTTGAGGCAAGACTTTCGCTGCTCGTTGCAAAATGTCTTTTTCGTGACCAGTCTGAGTCCGATTTTCCATTTTAAATCCCTCTCCTCCTAAACTATAATTCATGGGATTATATCAATTGACAATCAAAAAAATACCCTCGCACAGGTACCGAAGCAAAGAGTATTGATGATAAAGTGAGACAGAAATCATATATTACTTAACTAGGTGGAATTAAGATGGATATAAATTTTCAAAAAGGGCATCCTCTGGAAATAGCCGGAGACTGCTTAGTTGTGGGCTTATTTGAAGAAGAGGAATTTACCTCTGGGATATTGGAACCGGCGAACCTGGCCTTAGATGGCTCTCTAGGACAATTGTCTGACGAAGGTGAACTTGTAGGAAAATCAGGAACATCTACTTTAATCCACACACTCGGCAAGGTAACCCCGAAGCGAATTTTATTCACAGGCTTAGGTAAACGGGATTCTGTGACAGAAAAGGTAATAAAAGATGTCTTTAGTGCCGCAATCAGAAAAACAAGGGGAATTGGGTTAAACAAAGTAGTTGCCGCCATTGATACCTTTTGTTCGGAGGATATACCCCCCCAGAGAGTATGCGAGCTAGTAACATTGGCGACAATTAATGGGCTTTACAGATATGAAGATCACATTTCAGAGAAATCAGAAAAAGATATCAAGGAAGTCATCCTAAACACAGAAACCCCTGCAGAATCTAATGTAATTTCTTACGCCGTGATAGCAGATGCCATAAACCTGGCAAGAGATCTGGCAAACGCACCTGCCAATTTTATGACCCCAAGTATCCTAGCCGATATTGCGGAGAGAGAAGCTAAAGCAAATGGCATAGAGTTTGAACGTCTGGATGAGGATAAAATGAGGGAATTAGGAATGGGTTCCCTACTTGGAGTGGCTCAGGGAAGTAGTGAACCGGCCCATTTAATTATTCTGAAATATGTAGGGGATAAGGATAATACAGATGACTCAATCGCCCTCATTGGAAAAGGAATAACTTTTGATAGTGGTGGTCTAAGCCTTAAACCACCTGCTGGGATGATCACTATGAAAGGTGACATGGCAGGAGGAGCAGCCGTAATTGGAGCACTCATTGCAATATCCAAATTAGCTCTAAATATAAATGTTTACGGAATTATTGCCGCTACTGAAAATATGCCGGGAGGGAAAGCTCAGCGTCCGGGGGATGTGGTGACCGCTATGAACGGAACCACAATCGAGGTGATAAATACCGACGCTGAAGGCAGACTGGTATTAGCCGATGCATTGTGCTACGCAAATCATTTGGGTGTAAACAAAATTGTCGATGTGGCCACTTTAACCGGGGCGATAAGAACCGCGTTGGGGGACCAAATTATAGGTACTTTTGGAAACAATGATGAATTCACTAAAGAGGTAATAGAAGCAGGGGCCAGGGAAGGGGAGAGGTTATGGGAATTACCAGCTGACGAATCTTTTTCTAAACATTTCAAAAGTGACGTGGCTGACATTAAAAATGTCGGTGGTGCAGCAGGTGGGGCCACTATCGGAGCAATGATTATCGGAATGTTTGCTGAAGATACCCCTTGGGTTCATCTCGATATAGCTGGTGTCAGTAGAACCAATTCAATTAACGGAGATGATCCAAAAGGAGCAACAGGTACTCCTGTGAAAACTCTAGTATCCTTATGTAAATCTATCTCAGAAAATCGATAATAATTAACCCACTAACTCATTGAGGTTGTAATGCCATCGATAGGTATGATACTGTCGGTTTCCCGAACCTGATAGATTAAAAAAAGGTACCTTTGTTGAGGCCTTCGATATGCAACAGGACCGACAAGCGAAGTGGACTTTTATCACCAACCACGGACTCGTGTTGAGTTACATTTTCCACAACCCAACTAGTACGGCTAGAGGAATAGCCAACTATATTGGCGTGACAGAAAGAACTACACATAAAATTATATCTGACCTGGAAGGGGCCGGTTATATCCGCAGGCGTAAGATAGGTCGTAGGAATGAATACAGCGTGGACCCCCAATTGCCACTTCGACATCACACCAAAACGGACATAATGGTAGAAGATTTACTAGAGTCCCTTGCCGCACAAGTTACCACGTAGACTCGTATTTTGGGTTTCACAAATTGACCCTTCCTCAAACGGGATGCTAGACTTTTCGCTGCTGTGGTGAGCGTGGCCAAGTCGGTTAAGGCGCCAGGTTGTGGCCCTGGAGATCGAGGGTTCGAATCCCTTCGCTCACCCCATCTTCATAATTACAAATATGAGCCTCAGTACGCCTGAGACGGTTGGGAACTTAATTGAGTAAACACAATAGAATATCGAAGATTTTAAGAGAAGGTGAGCCAAACGGTGATGGATGGTTGGTGGAACTTAGTTCTTCGACAGGAAGAAAAGTTTTCGCCGTAGCGGTTGCACAAAATAATCGACATAGTAGGACAGGTCCAACCTGGTCTTACGTTTTTGAAAACGATGGATGGACATCTATCGATTTAGGTACACCCGGATCCTATGAGGCGTTAAAAAACGGCTACTCCAGTATCGGTCTAAATCCTTCTGATATAGAAAGGATCATAATTAGCCACGGGCATTCAGATCACGATGGAACAGTAACTCAATTCTTAAACGACTCGGCTGCGGAATTGTGGGCGCATCAGTCATATGGACCACTAAAACAATATATCCCATGGGAGATTCACTACCGAAAAGGTTCAATTCTTCAAAGGGAATTCAACCGGATTGCTGAAGAAAAAATTCAGATAGCTAATGAAAGTGATAACAATCCGAGAGATACTGAAAAAAAATATTTCGAAGATCGAAAGCAAACCCACGTATCACAAGATTTGAGAGACGGGGACGAATTCTCGGACCTTAAAGTGATGAGTACACCCGGTCACTCTCCAGACCAAATTTGCCTAGTCTTGGATGATTTTATATTTACTGGCGATCATATACTACCGGAAATAACCCCTCATCCGACAAGTAAAATGATTTTCAGAGATACGATATCTGAAAGTCTCCCAGAATTTCTCAAAGACCCGTCGGAGTTATACGGCTTGGGAACATACTTAAAGTCGCTGGGCAGAGTTATTGAACTTGGAAACTCTTACACAGTATTACCGGCGCATCGTCTTTACAATAAATCCCATTTCAATTGGCAAGGAGTAGAAAGGGCAGGGGATATCCTAAAACATCACGAGAAGAGGTTAGATCAAATGCTCAAAAAGCTACAAGGCAAAACTTCTAACCTGGAAGAAACCACCAAGGGCATTTTTGAACGGAGTAAGCTTTTAGGTTCCAACCTCTATCCAGCCATGTCTGAAATAGTCGCCCATCTCGAATTCCTTGAGGACGCAGAGGACATATCAATAGATGCGTCTGGGCAAATATCCATGCAGGGTGATGGAAACAATTACAAAAACTATATTTCTAAACTCTTAGACCCTAAGTGATCAATATATACCTAAAGATCGACAGAACCCAGATACCCTAAAATGTATATTTGTATATACCTCAAGCAGGCCAATGATAATTACTTTAAAAGTGAACAAACCCAGTTTATTGCAAATGAGGCTTCAGACCGACGACAAGGGGTTTCTATCGGCCTATACAGTTCTCATTAAAAGCAAAACTAAACAATAATGTATTCCTCTTAAATAAAGGTGCCCAATTATGCCTTTCGCTAACAATAATGGGATTAAAATTCACTATCATACAAAAGGACAAGGGCCTCACATCATACTAATGCATGGGTTTATGGGAGACATTGGATCGTGGGAGAAATTGGGATATCCCGATACACTTGCACCAAATCACACTGTGGTGATAATTGACGCTCGTGGACACGGCAAAAGCGATAAACCTTATAATCCAATTGCGTATCTTGATAAGACAATTGCAACTGACGTTATAGCTGTTATGGATGATATCAACGTCGAAAAATCCCATTATTTCGGATTCTCTATGGGGGGTAGGGTAGGATTCGAACTAGCTGCATACCATCCCGAGAGATTTCTCTCGTTTATTTTAGGGGCCCAAACACCTGGAAGCAGAAATGAACACGGAAATGAATCCGACCGAAAAAGAATTGCTCTATTTGAAAAAGGCCCGAAGGCCCTAAAACGGGTGATGGCTCGGTCCAAGAAAGAGTATGAAAGCTACCTTGAATCCACATTAAACGGTGATCTGAAGGCCTATACAGCCAAAACCAAGGCAAATGCAATGAGAGAAGATATATCGGGACATCTCATCGGGCTTACTGTACCTTGTCTAGTGTATGCAGGTGAATCAGACTCACTTGCGCATGAATCAGCCAAGGAACATTCGGGAAAAATGCCCACAGCGCGTTTTGTCAGCTTACCTGGATTGAACCATATGGAATCAATAGCAAGAACAGATATAATCATTCCAATGGTTTCATCATTCTTGGATGAAGTTTCAAGGTGAGGAAAATCACCTACCTTCGATGAATTTATCCAGGCTAAACTCACTGCTGTTTACCCAATCCATCATTTCAGACTCCCGGGCAGTGACTTTTTTGGCTTCTTCTATAACATGATCAGCCAATTCTATTGGAAAAACGACTACCCCATTCATATCTGCATGAACCACGTCCCCTACATTCACCAGAACTCCACCAACTTCCACGGGCACATTTGTTTCGTCAAGACCGAAATTACCGTGAGCGGGCACTAGTCCAACCGAAAACATCTGAAAGCCCATTTCATGTACAGTTTCAACATCCCGGACTCCCCCGTCTGTAACAAGCCCGATTGCCCCGACTTTTTTCGCAACTGTGGCCATGCCATCTCCAAAGTGACAGCCATGACGGGGTCTAGGCCCAATATCTTTGGCCACAATCACCGCAGGCACTGGCATAGCATCGATGGCTTTCAAACAATCATGCCAACCTGATCTACTTTTCTCCTTACCTGTCGTTGTTGTGTTCAAAGTAGCAGTTACTGCCTGACCCACCATGACTCCAAGGTCCGGAAATTGGCACTTTATGTCCCAACCCATAAAGCCTTCGGTATTTAATCTAGAGTCATGGGTCTCTACTGCATTGGCCACAGTCGGAGTGTCTATCGCCTTTAAATCGTTTATTTGATCTTCTGTTAAATATTTCATCGGGCTCCTTTATTAATGAGGTATCTGTCCTAAGTTTCCCTTTGAAAACTTCCATTATCTGAACCTGGAAAATAGGTCGAAGGGACCACCCCTTTAACCGAGCTCGACCTTTTCTCAAGCCAATAATCGTAGGCGGGAGGAGTAACCTTGAAAGCGTCCTCCATGCCAAGTTTCAGGGCAGCATCAAGTGCCCAATTTGGATTATGTAGAAACTCTCTAGCTATGGCTATTAAATCTGCCTGGCCTGACTGAAGGATCTCTTCTGCTTGCTCAGCATGAACAATCAGACCCACTGCCATACTCATCATACCTACCTCTTTACGTATCTTTTCAGCGTAAGGAACTTGATATCCGTATCCAACAGGGCCTGCGCTTAAAACCGGGCTCCCACGCATTCCTCCAGATGAACAGTCGATTACATCAACTCCTTTTTCTTTCACCAATCTCGAGAAGCGAACACTTTCATCCGGACCCCAACCTGCGTCATCTTCAACCGATAACCGTATGAACAGTGGCTTGTCGTCAGGCCAGTTGGCCCTCACTTCTTCTACCACTTCCAAAGGAAGACGCATCCGTTTTGATTCGGTGCCACCGTACTCATCTGTCCTTTGGTTAGCCTTTGGAGATAGAAACTGGTGCAACAGGTACCCGTGGGCAGCGTGTATCTCTAATACTTCAAATCCGGCCTCATTCGCCCTCCTGGCTGCCTCACCCCAGTTTTCCACCGTCTTCTGTATTTCTCCAAACGACAAAGCACGAGGTATGGGTTCACTTTCGCTTGAACCGATAGCACTCGGGGCAACAAGTTCCCAGTCATCCCAGTCATCCACCCCCGCTTCAAGTGCCCCTTCCAGTGTCAGAGGAGCTCCCCCTTCCCAGGGCCTGAAGCGACGAGCCTTTCTCCCACTATGACCAAGCTGGATTGCAGGAACTGAGTTTTGATTACGAATAAAGTCTGCAAGCCTTTTAAAATGGAATGTGTAGCTGTCATCCCAAAGTCCCATATCCCCGGCGGTGCCACACCCACGTCTCTCCACTTTGGTAGACTCGATAAAGACAAGTCCAGCCCCCCCAGCAGCAAACCGACCAGCATTCATAAGATGCCAATCGGTGGGATACCCTTTTACCGCAGCATACTGGTGCATTGGCGCAACGACGACTCGGTTTTTTAAGGTGACACTTCGCATGGATATAGGTTGAAATAGTAAAGGGGTCGACATCATTTCTCCTGTATTTGTCTACACACTATTGATCAGTGAGAAAGTTTAAAACATGTGGAAGCAAGACGTCGCTCCTTTGCATGACATCCGCATGATCCAGGCCAGATAATGATACCCAAGTCACGTTCGGCATATGTTTCACACATTCTTCGGCACCTGGATGCAATCCATCTTGATCCCCGCAATATACGAGGCATGGCATAGTCATTCTGGAAAGAACCCCCGATATATCTGGGCGGTCCCTGAGTGCAAGAGTAGCTGCGATGATCGCCTCCGCATCATTGGATAGCAAATGCTCCCGCTCCCTTTCATCGGGCGCAGGTTCTAACCCCCCGACGTAAACATCCATACCATGTTCAAGGGATTCGAGCATCAAATCCAGAACCTTGACTCGTGGTTCGAGTTCTAAATCGCCAAGAGGGTATGGGTGCATTCCTCCGATAATGAGTGAGTGGAACCTTTGCGGAAACGCCTCAGCCAAACCGAATCCGATACTTCCACCCATCGAATAGCCCATATAATGAGCCTCATTTATGCTTTCGGCATCCATAACCGAAACAATGTCAGAGGCCATTATTTTGCGGTCATACAAAGCAGCATCATACGGTTTATCGCTTTTCCCATGACCGCGAGCGTCAACAGAAATTACCTTGTAGTTATTCTTTAATACATCCACATAGCCAAACCAATTCCACTTGTCCAACTTACTGGTAAGGCCATGCTGAAGAATCAGTGGAGGACCTGCCCCAATAACCTCATAGTTGATTTTAATTCCAGAGTTATCCGCAGTAGGCATATTTCAGGCCCCTCCTAAATGAATATCCAGAAGAATTTTACTGCCTAAAATTATATATCTCAAATGAAGATTAAGGGTGAATTCTAATTAAGAACCATTGCTTGAAAAGTTGCTAAGAAGAACAAAAAGTATAAGGGAAACCCTATCTCAGGCTTCCCTTATAACAAACTAAACTACTATTTCCATTCCCATAAGTCCCAGGTGGCATTTCCTTCGCCGTCAACATCCCATTCATACACCAAACACATCCCATTTAATCCTGCAAGGGAAGGGGCAGCAGCAGAGAAGTAAGCAGTCCCTCTGAATTTGGCACCCCCATCTTCGGTAAAAGCTCCTGCTCCGTTTGCTCGAAAAGTAGCAATGCCCTCTGCAGTCATAAACACACCCGACTCTGGGCATTCACCGTAAACGGTTCCATCTGCATTTACACGGGCCCAATAAGTTGCCTGGAACATGCCTTCCACTCCCAACAAAGTGCCAGCACCGGCAGCTGTAGTCTCAATTTTTGGTGAGCCATTTTCAGCCGGCAGTATTTTGTTTGCAGTAGTTCCCGCCATTTCTCCTTTCTTTTCTCCTAACATAATTTGACCTCCTAGCCAAAATTTCGAAATTTAAACGGATGTTATCAAAAAATAATGGTAGCCTGTAAGTACTGATAGAGATAAATACGATAACTGAGATTGTATTAATCTCAGATTTCTTAGCATATTTAGCATATAAGGTTTAAATCGTAATTACCCAATTGGGTACCAACACTCATTGAGATATCTACGACACCACAGAGAAAGAAAGCGAACTTTTGGGGAAGTGTTTATAATCCGCTTTTACGATTTAAAAAATTTAAGCTAACCATAATTGAAAGTTTCCAACCAGTAATTTGCAAAATCGTTTTATCCTAAAGGGAATTTCTTCCAGAATAGTCTCAAGTTCGGCCCTACGATGTGCCGGTGTTATCTTTTTCATTTTATTGCTGCTGGCCAGCACGGCCTGCAGTACAGAGACAGATATTACTGCTCAAATGTTAGCTGCACCCGAAAACCCTGGAGAGCTCGATGGGCCCCAAGGTCCAGAGGGAATACAAGGACCTCAAGGTCCTACCGGCGCTAAAGGCTCTCCCGGCCCTTCCGGAGACGCTGGCCCAAGAGGAGTACCGGGGGAAAAAGGCCCCCCTGGTGTTGATGGTGTTGACGGGGCCGATGGCGCTCAAGGCCCCGCTGGACCCGCAGGTAAAGAAGGGTTGTATTCACTCAGTTTTTTGGAAACCTACGAAGGTGCTATCGGTGACCCCGGGAAGAATGGCATAAACGGTCCTCGAGGTCCGCAGGGACCACCAGGCCCACAAGGTCCGGAAGGGACCACGGGACCGGAGGGTGCCAAAGGACCCACAGGTCCTGAAGGTGGAGACGGCTCGGACGGTCCAACTGGAGCAACTGGCCCAACTGGCCCAACTGGCTCAGCGGGAGCAGCCG
>ERZ651768.206-NODE-206-length-43641-cov-9.898058_pt1 | contig 43641 bp, 38 predicted proteins | sample MGYA00514754_ERZ651768 | MGnify/ENA metagenome assembly ERZ651768
CGGCGGCTGGGTGTCGCCTTGGGCTTCCCCCAGGATCAGACCTGCTGTGGCCAGCCCGTTTACAACACCGGCTACAACCACGAGGCCCGCACCCTTGCTAAACGGGTGTTGGAACAGTTTCGAGATAGCCAGTATGTCGTAGTCCCCTCCGGCTCTTGCGCTGCCACGCTACGCGTTTTCTACCTGGAGCTGTTCGCTGACGACCCGCAACTTCTCGAAGAGGCAAAGGCCCTGGCCACCAAGACTTATGAATTCTCCGAGTTTCTGGTCAAGGTGTTGAAGGTTGAGGACGCCTCCGCGTGTGGGGCTAGCTACCATGGAACGGCCACTTACCATCCCAGTTGCCACCTGCTCCGTGAGATGGGAGTCAAAGAAGAGCCAAAAAAACTTCTCCGCTCCGTGCCAGGACTTGAAGAAAAAGAACTTGAGGGCGCGGAGATCTGCTGCGGCTTTGGTGGCACTTTCTCAGTGAAGTTCCCCCATATCTCCGAGGAAATGGTGGCTGACAAGATTGCCAACGTCCAGGCCAGCGGCGCCGATACTCTGGTGTCCTGCGATATGAGCTGCTTGATGAACATCGGCGGCGCTTTGAACCGCCAGGACTCGGGCATCAAGGTCCGCCACCTGGCCCAGATTCTGGACCACAAGTCCGAGTAGGAACCGCACCCGATTGGCTGAGATAAAGACACAAGACTTTACCGCCGCGTCGAAGGCGGCCATCAACAACCCCAACTTGCGCCGGGCTCTGGACCGCGTAGCCTCGGGGTTTGAAGTCGCCCGCCTAGACCGCGTCGCGGAAGCCACCCCAAAGGTCTGGGAGCGCTGGAAGCAGGAAGCCAGGGACATCAAAGCCCACACCATCGAGCACCTGGACTACTACCTGGAACTGCTCTACACCAACGTCACCGCAGCCGGGGGGCACCTCCACTTCGCCAAGGACGCGGCACAGGCCAACGAGATAGTCGCCCACATCGCCCGCACCCGGAACGTCAAGATCGCCACCAAGAGCAAGAGCATGGTCTCCGAGGAACTGGGCCTGAACCCCATATTGGAAGCGGTGGGCGTGGAAGTCTGGGAGACCGACCTGGGCGAGTACATCATCCAACTGGCCGAGGAGACTCCGTCCCACCTGGTGGCCCCGGCGTTGCACAAGTCCAAGGAGGACGTTGCCGAGCTATTCTCCGAGAAGCTTGGCATCCCCTACGACGAAGACATCTTCCACATGGCTGCCACCGCCCGGGAGGTGCTCCGCGACAAGTTCATGGAGGCCGACCTGGGCATCAGCGGGGCCAACTTCGTCATCGCCGAGACCGGCACCCTGGTGATCATCACCAACGAGGGTAACGGCCGGCTTTGCACTTCCGCGCCCCGGATACACATCGGCATCACCGGCATGGAGAAGGTCATCCCATCCCTTCAGGACCTGTCCATCTTCCTACGGCTTTTGCCTCAGTCGGCCACCGGCCAGCGCATAACCAGCTACGTGAGCATGACTACCGGCCCTCGGCGCTCCGACGACGAAGACGGACCCGAGGAGTTCCATCTTGTTCTGGTGGACAACGGACGCTCACGGATGTTGGCCGACCCGGCCCTTCGGGAAGCGCTCTACTGCATCCGCTGCGGGGCCTGTTTGAACATCTGCCCCGTCTATGCCCGCGTCGGTGGCCACGCCTACGGTTGGGTCTACCCCGGTCCCATCGGCGCGGTGGTCTCTCCCATGCTGGTCGGCCTGAAAAAGGCCAAAGAACTCCCTCAAGCCTCAAGCCTCTGCGGCGCCTGCCGGGAGGTGTGTCCCATCAAGATAGACATACCCAAGATGTTCTTGCACTTGAGGAATCAGACGGCCGAGAGTCCCGACCCGAACCTGCGTTCAGCGCCGATTGTCGAACGGACCATGGCCAAGATGTACGCCAGATTGATGAGCAGCCCGCGCTTGCTCCGCCTGTTCAGAAGATTCGGAAGAGCGCTTCAATTAGCGGAGGGAATGATACCGTTCTCTCCCCTGACCAAGGATGGGAAGTGGATCAGGATGGCGCCGCTGCCTCCTCTATCGAAATGGACTCGATCTAGAGACCTGCCCACATTGCCCAAACAGTCCTTCCACGAAATCTGGAAGAAGGGGTTGTCCCGTGACGACTCCTGAATCCAGCGAACTGCTAGGGGTATCCAAAGAGGAGTTTCTTCAGTCGGTGCGCGAAGCGCTGGGGCGGAGCAATGTGCCGCCTTCACAGCCGTATCCGCGCCTGACCGACACCCTCCCAGAACTGGAAAAGCAGGCGGCCCAGATACGCCAGCACTTGGAAGAAAATCTGCCCGCCCTTCTGGACAAATTAGCCGATATGGCCGGCAAAGGCGGCTGGAACGTGCACCGGGCCTCAGGAGTGGAAGAGGCCATCGCCTACATCGAAACCGTGGCCCGGGAGTCGGAAGGCACCAACATTGCCCGTTCCGCACAAGATGTTTTCGACCAGATACCGGTGGACGCCGCGCTGGCTAACCTGGGGTTTAAAGTAACGACTGTACTCCGGGACGACGAAAATCCGCGGGAGGCATTGCGCGAAGAAATACGGCAGTCCGGAATCGGCATCACGGGCGCGGACTATGCCCTGGCCGAGACCGGGTCATTGGTGGTCTTGCCCCGCAAAGGCTTGAGCCGCCTGGTCTCCGTGGTCCCGCCGGTCCATATCGCGTTGGTGCGCCCCGAAGACGTACTGGAGTCGTTGGACGACCTATTCTTGTTGCGGCGGCTGGAGTATCATCAGCGGGGCGGAGAGATGGGCAGCTACCTGAACTTCATCACTGGGCCCAGCCGCACCGCCGACATAGAAATGACCATCGTAGAAGGCGTCCACGGCCCCAAAGAAGTACACATGGTCATCCTGGGCTGACATTCGGCCAGGTCGAAAATCCCTTCCTACTGACAGGGGGAAGGCGAGGATGGGGGCCGAATTTCTGGGGGCCTCCAAGTTCATGAGAAACCACGCAAACACACAGGTGAACCCAAATGCCGATGCGCGTTGGATTTGGCGAATTCCGCCGACAGATGCTGGAGCGAGACCTACAAGCCATCGAAGAAATGATCCCCATACTGGGTGTCGAGAAAGTGATACTCACTGGTGACATGGCCGCAGGGGACTTTAAACCGGACACCAAAATCGAGCTAGTCATCGTCCATGACACCGAATACTCATTTGGGAGGCGTGCTGATTTTTTCTCGTACCACCTACCTAGCTCAGTGGACATCGACACGCTGGTTTACACCCCGGCGGAATTCGAGGATATGAAAGAGAAACTCCCCGCGTTGGCCAAGGCTTGCCGCGAGGGACGGGAGATATTTAACAATGCCTGATTACCTGGCAGAGGGCGCCCGCTGGCTGCGCCAGGCCGAACAAGACTTGGAAGACGCCAAATATCTCAAAGAAGGCGGCCGGCACAACCTGGCCTGCTTCATGGGACAGCAGGCGGCGGAAAAGGCTATCAAAGCCTACCTGTACCACAAGCGGGTCGAAGACGTCTGGGGCCACTCCCTTCTAGACCTATGCGAAGACGCCAAACTCTTCGACATGATGTTCGACACCGTGAAATCGGAAGCTCGACAGTTGGACAAGTACCACTACATCACCCGCTACCCGGAGTTCTTGCCCAGCGGCACCTGTTCCGAGGCCTTCGACGAGATCGACGCCGAACGTTCCATCGAACTTTCCGCTCAGGTGCTGGGCTTTACCAAGGAGCGGATCGTCTAGATGGCGTCCAGACCGGAACCGCTTCTCCCGGAGCAATTCGGTCCGCTACAAGGGGTGCGCATCCTCTCAACCGGCACCATCATCGCCCAGCCTTTTGCGGCCACTTTAGCCGCCGAGATGGGAGCTGAGGTGGTTCAGATCGAGCGTCCAGGCGTCGGCGATATTCTACGGAGCCTGGGTCTCCCGTTAGAGAATCCGAATGGTCCCTCGGTGGGTACGATGTGGGTCCAAGACCGGCGCAATACCTTCTTCGCTACCCTAGATTTCTCGGTTCCCGAGGGCCGGGACCTGTTCCTCCGCATGGTCGCCGGCGCCGACATCTGGATGGAGAGCTCTAAGGCCGGCACCTATACGAAGTGGGGCTTAGACGACGCCACCGTCCTGGCCACCAACCCCAAGCTTGTCATCACCCACGTGTCTGGATACGGTCAGAACGGCCATCCCGGATATGTTAACCGGGCCTCGTATGACCCCATCGGCCAGGCATTCGGTGGCACCATGGGCATCACTGGGCCGCCTGATCCGGAACCTCCCATGGTCTCCAATCCGCTGGCCGGGGATTACGCGACGGCCCACGTTTGCCTGTGGTCGTCATTAGCGGCCTACATCCACGCCCAGCGCACCGGACAGGGACAGGTCATCGACCTGGCGCAATTCGAGGCCGTGCACCGGGGGATGTCCAACACGATGATCGATTTTTTCGAGTTGGGGGTTTCACGCGAACGCCAGGGTAACCAGGCCGGACGGGGACAACCCTTCAGCAACTACCGCGCCAAGGACGGCTGGGTGGCCATAGCGGCCGTCGGTACGGTCTTCAATCGCGTCTGCGCGGTCGTGGGGCTGGACCCTACCGACGAATTCGCTCAGGACGCACGGACCAACAGCGAATCCAAAGCCGGTGTCGAATTCGCCGCCGTGTTACAGGGTTGGCTGGATGACCACACGGTGCACGAAGTTGTGGAAATCATGAACGCAGCCCAGGTGGGTTGCAGCGCGGTGATGACCCCCGATGAGATCGCCGAAGACCCCCATTATCGGGCCAGAGAGGTCCATACCGAATGGGATGACCTGCAACTGGGCCGGAGGGTCAAAGGGATCGGAATCCTTCCGAAATTCTCCGAAACGCCGGGAAATATCTGGCGCGGATCCGGCTCATTGGGCCACGACAACGCCCTCGTGTACCGTCGTTACCTTGGCATGGATGATGAGGAATTGAAACAACTGCAGGAACGGGGAGTCATCTGAACGCGTCGCCGGTTTTTAGGGGCTAACCAGGAACAATCGCATCGCACGCTCCGCCGTCCCCTCCAGCATCGCTCCGGTCCGGCTCAACGCCTGTTGAAAGGTCATGGCGCCGTCGGAGATGCACAGTATCGACGCCACACCGTGTTGGTACAGTTCTTCGTGGCCCTCGCCCAAGCTGCCAGCCAGCAGGACTGTTGGCACACTGTGGGCCTTGGCATGGCGTGCCACGCCCACCGGGGCTTTGTCGAATACCGTGGACCGGTCGGCCCGCCCCTCTCCAGTAATAACCAGGTCCGCCCCGGCCAGGTGGCGGTCAAAATCCAGAACCTCGCAGACCATATCGATGCCCGATTGTATCTTCGCTCCAGCGAATGCGATCAGCCCCGCCCCCAGTCCTCCAGCAGCGCCGCCCCCAGGGATGTCCAAAACGTCGTACCCGGTATCTCTCTTGACCACCTGGGCGAAATTGAGCAGTGCAGCGTCCAGCTCGGCTACAACGTCTTTCGAAGCGCCTTTTTGGGGGCCAAAGATCGCCGAAGCACCGGTCGGACCGCACAACGGGTTAGTCACGTCTGTGGCGGCTATGATCTCCATGTCTGTGAGACGCGGTAGCAGCCCCGAGGTATCGAGCCGGTCCAAGCTGACCAAGGCAGCACCGCCGGGGGGCAGGGCGTTGCCGCGAGAGTCAAGGAATCGAGCTCCCAAAGCGGTGGCCATACCGGCGCCGGCATCGTTGGTGGCGCTGCCGCCCAGTCCCACGATCACCCGGTTAAAGCCCTTTTCCGCCGCTTCTTTCAATATCTGGCCGGTGCCCAGGGTGCTGGTTACCCTGGGGTTGCGCCTCCGAGGCGGCACCATAGCCAACCCCGAGGCCCTGGCCATCTCGATCACGGCGGTGCGTCCATCGCCCATGACGCCCCATTGGGCCTCCACCTGCTGGTTTATGGGCCCTGTAACGGTGCTGGTGAATATCTCGCCGCCGGTGGCGTCGACCAGGGCATGCAGCGTCCCGTCCCCGCCGTCGGCAACTGGGAGCAGCACGGTTTCGGCCTCGGGAGCGGCCGCCAAGACCCCTCGGGCGATGGCGCGGGCGGCTTCAAGACCGGAGATGCCGCCTTTGAACCCCTGAGGGGCGATTATTATCTTCATAACTGTGCTTGGAAACAGTGAGACAAAGTGAGATATGAGCCTAGTTTTGGCCACGGCCCGGCCATTATACACTCCGGGATACCCATCCCAGGCTGCCTTTGTTACAATTTAACCCGCCGTTGGATGCCCGATCAAAACCTTGCTGGAAAGCGGCTTAATTGGAGATTGCTCAATGCCCTCGAAAGAGGACCTGAAACGTAAAGCCGCGGAGATCATCGACGCCAAGGCCGATGAACTCGTCGCTCTGGCCAAAACGATTTTGAAGAACCCTGAGCCTGGGTTCCGCGAGTTTAAGACCGCCAACTTGGTTGCCCAGCAGTTCGCCGAATTAGGCATGCAGCCCAAGAGCGGCCTGGGCATAACAGGTGTGAAGGCTGAAACGGCGGGCAGTAGTCCTGGCCCAACGCTGGCTGTGTTGGGAGAGCTGGACTCTCTGATCGTCTCCCAGCACCCACACGCCGACCCGGAAACAAACGCGGCCCACGCCTGTGGACATCACTGCCAAATAGCCATGATGCTAGGCGCGGCCACGGCTCTCACAAACTCGGACGTGCTGGATTCTCTGGCGGGACGCATCGCTTTCATGGCTGTCCCGGCCGAGGAGTACATCGAGATCGAATACCGGGACGGACTGCGCCGGGAAGACAAGATCGAGTTCCTAGGCGGCAAACCGGAACTGGTCCGGCTTGGCGAGTTCGACGACGTCCACATGGCGATGATGCTGCACACCACCAGCAACCCCGCTGAAAAGCTGATGTGCATCAGCAACACCAACAACGGCACGGTGGCCAAGCGCATCCAGTTCATCGGCCGGGCCTCCCACGCGGGAGGGGCGCCGCACCTAGGCATCAACGCCTTGAACGCCGCAATGATGGCCATGACTGCCATCAACTTCAACCGTGAGACATTCAGGGACGAGGACAGCATCCGCGTCCACCCCATCATCACCAAGGGCGGTGAAGCGGTTAGCGCAGTGCCGGCCGATGTGCGCATGGAAACATTCGTCCGGGGTCGCACCCTAGAGGCGCTCATGGACGCCAACATGAAGGTTGACCGGGCTCTCCGGGCCGGGGCCATGGCGGTGGGCGCTGAGGTGAAGATTCAGACCATCCCCGGCTACATGCCCCTGCAGCAGAATAAGGCCATGGCGGAGATTTTCAGGGCCAACGCCGCCGATCTGGTCGGCGAGGAGAATGTTGGCTACGTGGACCACCGGGGCGGTTCCACCGATATGGGAGACATCAGCCACCTGATGCCGGTCATCCACCCCTACGTAGGCGGCGCCACCGGCCTGGGCCACGGTGCGACCTATGTTATCGAAGACTACGACTTGGCCGTGATAAAAGGGGCCAAAGCCATCGCCTACACGGTCATCGACCTACTAGGCGACAACGCCTCCCACGGCAACAGCATCGTCGGAGGGCAAAGGCCAGACATGTCCATCCCCGAATACCTGAAATTCATGCGCAGCCTAGCCTCGGAAGAGACCTACAAGAGCTAGTAGCCCATGACCACACCTACCCTTTTGTCAGAGCCGCATAATACATGACAACACCTTCACTTTCAGTCGAAGAGCTCAAGAAACTCGCCTGCGAGACCATCGAGAAGCGCAAGAAGGAGATCGTGGGCCTTGCCCAGCAGGTCCTGGCCAATCCCGAGGCCGGCTTTCGTGAAGTGAAGACCGCCCAGTTGGTCGCCGAGAAATTTCAGGAATTGGGCATCTCCCACCAGAGGGGACTGGCCCTAACTGGACTTAAAGGACGCATCAAGGGCGGCGCGGGGGGCGGCCCGTCGGTGGCCGTGATCGGTGAACTAGATTCCCTGGTGGTAACCGAGCACCCCCACGCCGACCCCGACACCGGCGCGGCCCACGCCTGCGGCCACCACTGTCAGATCGGCATGATGTTGGGAGCGACCATGGGTCTTTTGACCCCTGAGGTCACTGCTCAGCTATCTGGGGAAATAGTGCCCTTCGCCGTTCCTGCTGAGGAGTTCATCGAAGTCGAGCAGCGGCTGGAGATGAGGAATCAGGGCAAACTGGAATTCCTAGGGGGCAAGCAAGAGCTGATCCGGCTCGGCGAGTTCGACGATGTGGACATCGCCATGATGTGCCATACCGCCAGCGACATGGGCGAACGGCGGTTCGCCATGGGCGGGACCAGCAACGGCCACGTCGTGAAGTTCGTGAGGTACACCGGCGTCGGCGCCCATGCCGGCAGCCTGCCCCACCGTGGTGTCAACGCCCTGAACGCGGCCTCCTTCGCGATCCAGGCCATCAACGCACTCCGGGAGACCCACCGAGCCGACGACACCGTCCGCATCCACGGGATAATGACCAAGGGAGGCGAGGCGGTCAGCGCAGTTCCATCTGACGTGAGGCTGGAGTGGCGTGTCCGATCCGCGACTCCCAAAGTTGTGGTTGAGAATTCTGAGGCGGTGGACCGTTGTTTCCGGGCTGGGGCTATGGCCGTCGGAGCATCGGTGAACATCACCACCATTCCGGGCTATCTGCCAATGCGCCACGACACCAAGTTACAAGACATCTTTAGGCGCACGGCAATCGGTCTGTTGGGAGAACAGAGCACGTTGGTGATGCCGGCCCGCCGCAACCGGGGCGGGTCCACAGACATGGGAGACCTGAGCCACATCATGCCTGCCTGCCATCCCTACACCGCCGGAGCGGTCGGCCCGGGACACAGCAAGGAGTACGTCATCACCGACTACGAGTCGGCGGTGATCGTCCCGGCCAAGATCATGGCCATGGTGGTGATTGAACTCCTGGCTGACGGGGCCAAGCGGGCCAAAGAGGTGAAAGCCAATCACCGGCCGCTGTTGACCAAGCAAGCCTACGTAAAATTCCAGCGGGAACGGGCAGAGATTACCGAATTCGACGGGGCAGCTTAATTTAGCCTAAAAACGTATGGAAAAGCCTGAAGAAATCGTGAATTCACCTAATCACGTGAGGGCATCTTTGGCAGGTCGGTACACAGAGAAGCAGTAAGTCCCTCTCGCACGGGAGGCGGCAGCGATGTAGACTGTTGGCTCCCATCTAGCCACACTTGCACGGAATGGGCAGCGGCAATCAGTGCACCGTCGCTCTTACGCCAAATTCGATAGACCAACTGGAAGCTGCTGCTGCCGACAGCGTGCGTTGCGGTCCAGATCGACAGCACATCACCGTAAAATGAAGGGGCCAAATATCGACAGGTATTTTCCGCCAAGGCGAACAAGTTATCGTCCTGGGAGCCACGCGGGCGCCATACGCCGAGACGGGCTAAATGCTCCAGGCGAGATTGGTGAAAATACTCAAAGTAGACGGCGTTATTTACATTCCGGTCCGCATCCATATCTGCGGGACGAACGGTCAGTCGTGTAATAGTGACATGGGAGCAGGGTTCAGTTGACATTGGCCCTCCCGTTGGTGGCATCAATGTATCATGCTCTGCCCTGACGGCCAGCGTCACCATGGATTTTGTCACGGCCGCTTAACTAAACTCCCAACAGGAACATGGCTGTGCCGGCCAGCAATGGTATCGCCAGGTTGTCGTCGGGCGGAATGGATACCAGCTCCACCACCCCGGCCACTGCAACCCCCACCCAAAGCGCCCAATGATGGTCAATGCCGTCTGCCGCCAATAGCACCGCGACTGCTATCGCCCCAACTCCGATGAACGCTGCCGTGCCTCCGGGAGACTTGCCTAATATCCTTGGGCCTGGCATACGTCGTCCCATCATCGCCGCTGCCGGATCGCCCAGGGACAAGAAAAACATGACCGGGATACCCACTTCTTTCCCGTACAGCACGAAGACGATCAGCGCTGCGATGAGCATGTACGTGGCGCCGGTTATGTGGCCGGCCTCGTCCTCTTTCAAAAGCGGGGCCATCGAGCGCATGAACAGCGCGTTCAGCCAACCGACCCTGAAGCGGACCAGGTCCAACACCAACCCTTGGGCCGCCAGTATTGCCAGCGCCCAGATCATGACTGTCTCTGAGAGGAAGATGCCAGCTAAAGGGATGCAGGAGCCGGCTACCACGTGGAATAGGCGCCTCCCGATCTGAGGTGGAGCCGCGCCATCCACTACCCTTTTCTCACCGCCATAAACGAGCATGTCCAAAAACCGGCGCATAGATGCTCCTGTTCGTTTATGCCATGATTCCAACCAGCCGCCATCGGAGACAAGGGGGGCAAGAGCTGCCGATTAGAGGAGCTTATCCCGAGGGATGTAATCATTTTAGGGGGAGGACTGACGCCCAGCTGATACGCTAGAACCTGACTGTGATGCTGTCTCCGGCCCTCCAGCGCAGGTTCTTGATCTCGGTGCCCTCGGGAATGTCAAAGACCATCCAACCGTCCAAGGATGTTCCTTTTGGCAGATCGAATGAACCCTCTAGGAAGAGGATGTTGTTGTCTGGCTGTTCCCGTACGGAATTTGCCGGCTCCACCAGGATCTGCGCCGGTTGTGGGGAGCCCTCGCCGCCCCTGCACTGGTAATTGAACGTCCCCGGTTGATCGAACCGATGAGAGAAAGTGTCTCCCGCCGAGAGCTGGAGCGGGTTTACGCCCAACTCGGGCAAAACGCCAGGGCCGAACTGAATCGAAGTGTCCGTATCCCCTCGGTTGGTCCATTCCACACTCGTGCCGGCGTTTACGACCAGGCGGGCGTGGTCCGTGCACTGACCACCTTCCAGTGTCACCGCTCCGCTACCCTGTCCCCGTTGGTCCAGAAATACCGAGCCGGATATGCTGATGGGCCGGTAATCATCCTGGAAAAAGCCCTCTATCACCACCGCCTGCTCGTCGGCCACTACAATCGCATTCACAGCAACGTGGTTCTCCACCTTGAAGCGCATGAGCAACAACTCATAGCCTTCTTTGGCCGGCTGTAACCGCCACTTGCGAATCACTTGGTCCTGGTCAATCGTCGAATAACGAAGTTCATCGGACCGCTCCATCTGCAGCACGTTCAAAAGCAGGATACGCCCTTCATAATATTGGCCCAGGGATGAGGATGCCTCGGTGCATGCCACGAACAATACGGGCATCAGGATCAAGGCAAGCCAGAAAATCAAGCGCTTAGAAATCAAGCGGGTACTCCGAGCAGTAAAGATATGGTCAATGTGATTTTACGCAAATGTTCTCAGGAAGGATTCGTCCCACGAAAACCAGTGTATCTACGGGCCAGCGGTGGTCAGACTGGGCAACTGGCGCAGACGCTGGACCAGATCAACCAAAACGCCCAGGAGGTAATCAACTTCTTCATCCGTATTATCGCGGCCCAACGTCAGCCGGAGGCTCCCACGGGCGGTCTCGGCCGATTGGCCCAACGCCAAGAGAACGTGGGAAGGCTCCAATGACCCTGAGCTGCAAGCGCTGCCGCTGGAGGCAGCGATTCCAGCCACGTCCAGACCCAGCAATATTGGCTCGCCTTCCACTCCCGTGAATGAGAAGTTGGCGTTGTTCGGTAACCTCTTGGTGGCGTGGCCGTTTAGGCGGGTTCCAGGTATCTGTTCCAGTACCGAACCGATGATCCGATCCCTGAGCGCGGAGCAGCGTTGGCCGGTTTCATCACGGATCGCATTGGCCGATTCCAGGGCCAGGGACAAACCGATGATTCCCGGTATGTTCTCCGTCCCAGACCGGCGTTCCCTTTCTTGTCCCCCGCCATGGATCAGCGGCAGGTAGGGAGTGCCCCGTTTTATGTAAAGCACACCGGTGCCCTTGGGGCCGTGGAACTTGTGTCCGGATAAGCTCAGTAGGTCAACGCCCAGGCTGGTCACGTCTAGGTCAAGGTATCCGGCGGCTTGCACGGCATCAGTATGGAACACGATTGTCCGGGACAACTCACTGGCGCGTTTCTTGATGGACCTGTCGATCTCAGAGAGTGGATTGATGGTCCCGATCTCGTTGTTGCCGTACATGATGGTGACCAGGGTTGTCCGCTCGTTGATAGCGTTGTAGACCGACTCCGGTTGCACCATACCCTCGGCGTCCACGGGCAGATAGGTGACCTCAAAGCCTTGTGACTCCAGGTATTGGCAGGCGTGCAACACTGCGTGGTGCTCCACGCTGGAAGTTATGATGTGGTTTCCAGTCTCATGGAGCGCCGTGGCCACCCCGTGAATGGCGGCGTTGTCCGACTCTGTCCCACCGCCGGTGAAGACAACCTCTCGTGGGCGGCAGTTGAGTACTCCGGCCACCCGTTCCCGAGCCTCGTCCAAAGCGTAACGGGCCTCTTGGCCCACCGTGTGGAGACTGGATGGGTTGCCAAAGTGTTGACTGAAGTATGGAATCATCGCCTCAAGGACCTTGGCGTCCAAGGGCGTCGTGCCTGCATGGTCTAGGTAAACTGTGCCTTCAACCGTCATCTTTGTCCGTATCTGCATAGGCCACAAAGGCCGCGATTCGCTGGTGAAGCCATTTTAGCATAGCCGGCCTTGCTCAGCTTGAGGATAGAGAGACCATACCGCCTGCGGTCACGCGTTCCTACTCGGGGAAACTCCGCCTTGCCGTCGAGAACAAGAACATACCCACAAGCCCAAGCCAAATGCCATCCACCGGCTCCAGGAAGACCGCCAGCAGCAATCCGCCCAGGACCACGGCCACTCCTACGGCCTGGCCCATGCCCGCAGCGATCCGCGTCGCCCGTCGGTGGTCTCCGGTGATGCCCCATATCCCTGCCCGCAGCAGACGGCCTCCATCCAAAGGATAGCCCGGCACCAGGTTGAACACGCCCAGGCTCAGGTTGGTCCATGCCAGAAGCACCAGAACCACCTCAAGGGAAGAATCTCCTCTACCCAGCAGGTACCAGACCCCGCCTAGAATCACCGCAAGGGCGATGCTCATCAACGGGCCGACGAGGGCTACTACGAACTCGATTATTGGACGACTCGGCTCCCGGTCCAGGCGTGAGACTCCGCCGAATATGAAGAGAGTGATACCGCGGACCGGGATACCTTTGCTCAGCGCCATCACACTGTGGCTAAGTTCATGGGCCAATACCGAGAGAAAGAACAAGACCACGGTGATAGATGCGACGGTCCACCGTTGGGCCACCGGCCAGCGCAGCCTGGAGTCGTCGAACTGCCCGGCAAGGAGATAGGTGAGCAGCAGGAATACAAGAATCCAACTGATGTTGATCTCGATGGGGATGCCTAGGATCCGGCCTATCCGCAGTGTTGCGCCCATCTATCAATTACCCGCTATAGTCCGGCGGTCCGATTTCTTTTAGTTAACTCGGAACCAGCATCTCACATCGACCTGTAAGGCCGCTATAGCCGACTGGCCCACAGCCAGACCATGGGAAGTACTTAGGGCAAGCCGTTTCTTTTACCGCAGGCCAAGGCAACCAGCTTGTAGACCAGTTTGGCGGCGGTGTAGGAACAGGCAGGTGGCCCGTCCGCCGGAGCGAGTTCGCAGACGTCGAAGCCCACGATGCGTCGGGACTCGGCGACTTTGCTCAGCAATGACACCAATTGATGCCAGGTCATCCCCCCTGGCTCCGGGGTGCCCACGGCGGGCATCAGTGCTGGGTCCAAAACGTCTAGGTCCACGCTCACATACACGGTGTCGCTCAGGGTATCCAAAACACTATCGGGTGAACTATTCGGGTCCCAATACCACACCGGAATATCATTCTTCCGGATGAAATCGCGCTCTTCTGGGCATAGGCTGCGAATTCCAGCCAAGGTTACCGGGCAGCGCTCATAGGCCCGCCGGGCGGCGGAAGCGTGGCCAAATGGCGTCCCCATATACTCGTCCCGCAGGTCGGCATGGGCGTCCAGATACAACACTGAAAGGGATGGATAGGCTTCCATATGGGCCTGGACCGAGCCGATGGTAATAGAATGCTCACCACCCAGCAGTCCGACGGTTTTTCCTTCCTTCAGATAACTGGCCACAACATCCTTGATCCTACCAGTCATGGGGCCCGGGCCGGCCATGTGGGGTTCCACGGCGCCGGTGGTGTGTATGCCAATCTCGGAGACGTCCAGTTCAAGCTCAAAATCGTAATCTTCAAGGCCGTAGGACGCCATGATCATTGCCTCTGGCCCGTCGCGGGAACCGCTCCGGAAAGAGGCTGTACTGTCGTATGGGACGGGGATGAGGGCCACCTGGGCGGCGTCAAGGGAGGATTGTTCTTGGGGGAGGGCAAGGAAGTTGTGCGGTATCAGAAAAGAGGCGGGTTCCGGTCGGGATTCAGACCCGGTCTCAGTCAAAATACTGGCCCGGTCCCCCGGCTTCGAGAACAGCGCGTTGTTGTTGCGACTCGGCGAATCCCTGGCGTTCGTCCAGCCATTCAAGGCCACGGTCCAGCAGCCAGGTCTTCACCTCGGTCAGGCCGAACAATTCCTTGACGTCTTCCAATGCCAGCTCGTGGTTGAAGGGCTGGCAGGAGAATATGTCGATGTTGATGTAATCTTTGCGGGGAAAGGTATGGATGCTGATATGGCTTTCGGCGATAATCACGAATCCAGACACCCCCGAGTCTTCGCTCTTGGGGGCTTCATACCTCAGCACGTTGGGCTCGGTTATGCGGGTCATGTCCAAGGATTCTGGATAATCGTACAAGAAGTTGCGGACCAAGTCCTCGTCCCACATCTTGTCGATATCTCCGCCGTAACCGTCGATAACCAGGTGCATCCAACCTCCGGGTAATTACGCAATAGATAGCCTAAAAAACGAATTCGCGCTCCTTGGCAAATTCAGTTGTATAGAATATCATCACTTGTGGTCAAGCACAAACAGGCAAAAAATCGGCCCGCTTAGGCGGGCTCATAGACGTGAAATAGTTTGCAGCCCGAAATGATGATCCAGGCCGAGGGCCTGACCCACTACTACGGACCATATCCCGCGATACAAGACGTCAATTTCGGCGTTAGAAAGGGCGAGATTCTTGGTTTCCTTGGCCCCAATGGCGCAGGAAAGACTACAACCATGCGCATCATCACGGGCTTTATGCCTCCGACCCACGGCACCGTGACGCTAGACGGCTACGACGTGGTGGAACAGTCATTGGAAGCCCGACGCCGGGTGGGTTATCTCCCGGAGACTGTGCCGTTGTACACCGATATGTCGGTCAACGGCTACCTAAGGTACATGGGCACCTTGAGGGGCATGCCTCCCAAGTCCATCAAATCCCGCCTGAGCGACGTTGTAGACGTGTGCCGGCTGGGCGATTACCGCAAGACACAAATAGGAAAGCTCTCCAAGGGATTCCGGCAGCGCGTGGGCATCGCCCAAGCTATCCTTCACGAACCTCAACTGCTAGTGCTAGACGAACCCACCATCGGCATCGACCCGATCCAGGTGGTGGAAACCCGGCGGCTAATCAAAGAATTGGGCAACGACCAGACGGTGGTCCTGAGCAGCCATATCCTTCCCGAAGTTAGTATGCTCTGCGACCGGGTTTTGATCATCAACGAAGGCCGCATCGTGGCTGAAGACACCCCGAAGAACCTGGCCGAAGACCTCCAAGGCGTCGAACGTCTTGAGGTTGAGGTCGGCGGGCCGGCTGCGCAGGTGCTGCCGGTGCTGAAAGGCATCCGAGGCGTGAACGACGTCACTCATGTCAATAATGACGGTCGTCATACCTACACCATACAGGCCCAGGCTGGGAAAGACCTGCGGGACGCTATCTCCCAGGCAGTCATCACCAACGGCTGGAGTCTTAGGGGTCTGCAGATGATTGGAATGAGCCTGGAAGACATATTCCTCAGCCTCACCACCCATGAGGAGCTGTAGGTATGCGGACGGCCCAGGCTGTAGCCTGGAAGGAGATTCAGATCTATTTCAGCAGCCCCACAGCTTACATCGTTGGCCTGATCTTTATGGCATTAACCGGGTTCTTCTTCACCCAGGACCTAGGCGACCCATTTCCCGAAGCCACGTTAGTTCCCTTCTTTGACGGCGCCATAGTCATATTCATTCTGTTGGCGCCGGCGCTCACCATGCGTCTGCTGGCCGAAGAGAGCAAGCTTGGCACCATTGAGCTGTTGTTGACCTCACCGGTCCGCGACTGGGAGATCATAGCGGGCAAGTACATTGCCAGCCTGACCTTCTTCTTAGTGTTGGTGGCGCTGTCTTTCTTCTACGCGATATTGCTCTTCGTTTACGCCAGTCCCGACCCTGGCCCAATCTACGCCGGATACCTTGGGTTTATCCTCTATGGCTCGGCGGCTTTGGCGGTCGGACTACTCACGTCGACCATGTCCAATAACCAGATCGTGTCCGCAGTGGTGGCCATGGGCATCCTGCTGGCCATGTTCTTCGCTGACCGGGCTTTCGGTTCCATAAGCGGCCTTGCTGGCGAGATCATTGGAGAGATGGGCGTACGCGGCCACTTCGATGACTTCTCGCGGGGCGTCATCGACACCACCAACATCGTGTACTTCTTGAGCGTCATCGCTTTCTTCTTGTTCCTGTCGATCCGTACTCTAGAATCCCGCAGGTGGCGCTAGAATGACCAGTCCATCCAGCCCAGACCCAGGCGAAGAAGTGAGCCAAGAACCCGGCAACCAACGCCCAAGGGACTGGCGCCGGCGGCGGCGCTCAGACCTCCTTTCCTCTGAGGTTACGCCAGACGAGGGATCCGGGCGACGTTCGCGTGACCAAGACTCGGACGAAGTCCTTTCCCAGCCGCTGATCAATTTCTTCGAGCCGGCCTTAGACCAAGTGGTGATCTACAGCGGCCCTTTGATTTTTGCCGGAATAATCGGCCTGGTCACTGGTATAGTCGTCGTGGCTTTCATCAGTTCAATGCGCCTATACGGCTTTATCGACATCGCCATCGGCGGCGTTTTGCTTGCGGTCGTTGGAGCGGTGCTATTCAGCAACGTGCTAACTGCATTCATCAGCCGAACCGGCCGCTACGGGGCCAACACGTTGATCCTGTTGGGCGCCTTCACAGGGATAATCGTCGTCGCCAACGTTCTGTCCTTTGAGAACAACAGCCGGATGGACGTAACCGCCACCAACCAGTTCAGCCTGGGCAACCGCACGAAAGACGTGCTCAGTAACCTGAGTGAAGACGTACGGGCCACCGCTTTCTACAAGGATGAAGAGGTTACCGACTCGCCCGAACTGGCCTTGCGGCGCACCAAGGTGCTGAACACTCTTGAGGAATTCGATTCCAGGACCAGCAAATTTACCTACCGCGTCGTCGACCCGGACTTGAAGCCGGAAATCGTCAGCGCATTTTTCGGAGCCAGGCCGACCAGTTTCGTTACCGAGATCGTGGTGATTGAAGGGATGGACAACGGGCAGTTCGACGTGCTGCAGCCAACCGACGCTAGCTACACCCAACTGGAACAAGACCTGGTCACCAGTACTCTGGTTGCCACGGGCAGCGAAAACAAATTGATCTACTTCCTTTCCGGACATGGAGAACGGAACATAGATGGCTCCGCATCCGATGGCTACCTCGCTGTTCGCTCTGGCCTAGAAGGCGACAACTACCGGGTAGACGTGCTGGAATGGGGTTCATCTGCAGTCGATTTGGAAGTCCCCTTGGACGCCGCCTTGCTGGTGATTGCCAGCCCGACTTCCAGTCTGCCAGAAGCCCATGAGATTGCCCTTGACCAATTCCTTGAGGGCGTCCGGCCCGATGGCACCCAAAGGAGGGAACACGGGCGAATGATATTCCTGGCAGAGCCAGACTCGCCGGTTTCATTCAGGAACTTCTTATCCGATTGGGGCTTATCGCTATCCACCGGTTACATCAGAGACTTGGCAAGTTCGGTGCCAGGGCTCCCCCAGACATTGAGTCTGCGGAGTTTCAACCCCGAAGCGCCCCTGGAGATAACGCTGCCCAAAGGCGAGCGGCTGCAAGACGTCTTCATGCCTGGGGCGACCGCCATCGGACTGCTGCAAGACGAACTGCGCTCCGGTATGCCTCTGGCGGCCACCACCTCCAACAGCTACTTGATCGAAGAGCCCGACCGTACCGATCCCATCACCGGCGGAGGCGAGGGTTCCGACCAATCCGGTCCTTTCGTTCCTGTGGTCCGGGTGCAGTCCATCGGACAGGTCGGGGACCAAGCGCCTTCCTCACAGCCAGACCCGTCGGAAATTTCCGACATCATCATTTTCGGCGATTCCGACTTCCTGTCCAACAGCTCCTATAATCAGGGCGGCGGGTCCGACCTGTTCCTAAACTCAGCGAACTTCCTGGTCGGGGACTACTCCTTGGTGTCCATCCGACCCAAGACCTTCGCATTCAGGGAATTTAACTTGGATGCTAACGAATACGATTTCGTCAGGTTCTCGTCCTGGCTGTTCTTGCCAGGTCTCATGGGACTGATGGCCGCTTTTGTTTGGTGGGTACGCCGATAATTCCCAGCAAAGAACCCATCTATCCCGTTATGAGACGAGTATATTGAGCAGTCAGCCTAACTCTTTCCACAGGTCCAACCTATGAATCTTCGACTCTCAATCCTATTAGTGGTGGTTCTCCTGATCTTCGGAGGAACCTTCCTGGTCCTCAGATTCACCGACTCCTCCGAACCCAAGGAGTCCAGGCCTTGGCTGTACCGGATCGACGAAGGAGACATCATTGCGGTTGAAATGGTGTACCAGGGCGAAGAGATCGCATATTTCCGGAGCCCTGCCAGCTTCGATTGGTACATCTCCGGCGGTTCCGATGGCGATCCGGATATCCCGGTGTTCCAACAGCGTTGGGGAGGCACTCCACTACTCCTCAGCGGCCCCAAGGTGACGCGACCGCTTTCGGATACCATCGAAAACCCAGGGGAGTTCGGACTGGAGCCTCCCGAGACTGCCGTGACGGTCTTTGACCGGTATGGAAACACCATCGAGTTTCACTTAGGCCTCCCCACCCCGGACAATCAGAACCAATACGCCCGTCTCGTTGGCGAAGAGGCCTTATTTACCGTCCCGATCGAGTGGGCTCAAGTTGTGAACCGCCTGGCATTCGACCCACCTGTGGGCCGCCTGTACAAGATCAACCCTCGGGACGTGTTGCTGGTTCAGTTCTTCCGCGGGGAAGAGACGACCAGGTATGTCATTGAAGACGGGACAGGAAGGTGGTTCTTGGATGGCGAAACTCCCCAGTTGGTGGACCAAGGCGTGTGGGCCGAAGCCCTCCCGAACTTACTCAGCCCCAGGATGGACCAGATATTCGCCCACAATATTGACGACCCAGCCAAATACGGATTCGATGAGCCCGATACTGTAGTGGTAATTCCACGCCTAGGTGGGCTGCAAGCGATCGAGTTCCACATCGGAGATCTAACTCCGGACGGGCAATTCCGCTACGTGGACGTGATAGCGGGCAGCTTGGTCAGCGAGGACACTAACCTCTACGGGGTTTTGGCGTCCCGCATCGATCCAATCATCGCCCTAGCCACCGACCCGGTGCTGGCGGAATAAGCGGAAATCCCTGGACCCGACGGCTGATAAACAGGAGATAAATTGAAGGCAGAGATCATGGGCATCGGCACTGAATTGCTGATGGGGGAACTGACCGATACCAACTCCTCTTGGATCGCCAGCCGGTTACCGGCGCTAGGCATAGAGCTCCAATGGGTATCGATCATCGGGGATGACCTTCCTAGGCTCGCGGAAGCCTTCAAGCAAGGGATGGAACGCTCCGACATCATCTTCACAACCGGCGGACTTGGCCCCACCCAGGACGACCTAACCAGGGAAGCCATAGCCGCGGCCTTCGGCGAGACTCCCATCATTCAACAAGAAGTGGTTGAAGGCCTGGAACGTTACTTCGCCGCCCGCGGCGGCCCTATGCCTCAACACAACATCAAACAGGCCAATCTGATTCCCTCAGCCCGGTTCGTGCCCAACCGTAACGGCACCGCGCCCGGTTGGTGGGCGGAGCGGGACGGCAAGATAATCATCTGCATGCCCGGCCCGCCCGGCGAGAACCAATCCATGTGGGAAGAACAGGTGGAGCCCCAACTGGCCGGGTTGGTCGAAGACGAAGTGACCATCACCCGCAACATCAAGACCATGGGGATGTCAGAAGGCGCCGTTGATGAGATAATTTCTGAGTTTTTCGGTGTCGAAAATCCCTATCTGGGCATCTACTCCAAAGCCGACGGCATCCATCTGCGTGTCATAGCACGGGCCAAGGATACTGCAACGGCCCGTACCATGATCGCGCCTGTTGAAAATGCCATACACGAACGGTTGGGCGAGTACGTTTGGGGCTATGATGACGATACCCCAGAGCAGGCTGCCGGAAAGTCCTTAATGGAAAGAGGCCTCAGCGTAGCGGTCATGGAGATGTGCACCGGCGGCGCCCTGGCCAACAACATCACCGACAACCCCAACAGCGTTAGCTACTTCAAGGGCGGCAACGTGGCCTATGACGGCGCAGCGTTAAGGTCATGCGGCGTACCTGGCGAGGTGATGGAGAAGCACGGTGTGGTGAGCCAAGAGACGGCCAACGCAATGGCCGAGACTGTACGCCGCCACCTCAATGCCGACGTGGGAATCGCCGTTACCGGAGTGCCGGGGCCTGGGGAATTCGAAGGCAAGCCCTTGGGACTCGCCTACATCTGCGTCTCCAACGGCGAAAAGATCCGCGAAATGGAGATGCGCCTGCCCCCCAGACGGGTGACCATCAAACGCCGGGTCCCAAACCAAGCTCTGATCGAACTGCGCCGGTTGGTGGAGGAAACCGGTTAGAGCCTCCGGATCGACGGTGGTCGGCGAAAATCTAGCGCCCCAAAAGGGCCATCCCGATTTAATCGAGACGCCTCTTTTTAGTGGGTTTGCGGGTGGCTATTTACCTGATGGCAGTGAGTTGCCGGTACAGCATCGGCAGCCGTTCCGGCAGGGACCAGATGTCGGCCAGGACCTCGTAGCCCATGTCCCCGCACATGCTCTTCAGGTAATCATGACCCGCCTTGTCCACGGTGAGGCAGAACGGAATGATGTCCTTGCGGCGGGCTTCCACCAGCGCCATGTGCGTGTCGTGGACCGCGTATTCCTTCTCCACGCCCTCACGGCTGTAGCCCCGGTCCTGGGGGCGTCCGTCGCTGATCAAGAACATGATCTTGGTCTTGGCGTCCTGATTCTCCAGCTTAGTTATGGCGTGGCGAATCGCCGCACCCATGCGGGTGGCATGCAGCGGGGTAACCTTGTCGATCCTCCGCTTCACCTTGTCGCTGAATTCCTCGTTGATGTCTTTTATTACGTAGAACTCCACGTTCTCTCGACCGTAGCCGGAGAAGCCGTAAATCCCGTAGGTATCACCTATAGACTCTAGGGCATTGATCAGGAGAGTCGTGCCCTCTTTCTCAAGGTCTATAATCCGTTTGTAGTTGCGGCGCACCAGTCCTTCCCGGCGGCGGCGGAGCCAGACCATATACTCCACTGGGTCATCCGGGGCATCACGGTCGTCCACCGTTTGTCGACCTTCATCGATGGCTTCAGCGGTGGAGGCGCTCATGTCCAGTAAGAACACCACGGCCACTTCCCGGCGGTTCCGGTTACGGTGCCAGTAGATCTTATCGTCGGGTGAAACGCCCATCTTAAGGTCAACCCAGGCTTCCAGGGCCGCATTCAGATCGAGATCCTCACCGTCAATCAACCGGTAGGTCTTGCGCATACTTTCGGGCACGATGAGCTCGAACTGCCGGCGGATGTGGTTGGCTAGGGCAGAGTAAGTCCTAAGGGACTCCTGATAGAAGGTGGCGTCGCCCTCGTCCACCGTCTTTTCCTTGACGATGCACCAGCGGGGTTTGTAATCGTTGGCCCTGAAGTCCCACTCGTCATACACGTAGGTTTCGGGTTCCCGGGCCTCCAACTCGCCCCCGCTGTCGTCATCGTGCAGCAGCGGTCCGTAGCCCTCTCCCGGTTGGGAGTTTGGCGGCGGGGCGCCGGCTTCTTTCATGATGTTTTGGGCAAACATGCTCATGTCGCTGTCCACTTCGCCCTCTTCGGCGTCCAACTCTAACTCAGGGCTCTCCTGGAGCAACTGCTCCAGCATCTCCTGGGTCATTGGTTGGGCCTCTCCCTGCTCGCCACTATCGGCTTGCAGTTTGGTCATCAATTGGACCATCTCAGGCTTGAAATCGCCTCGATAGTCCACCGGGTCAGGAGACTCGTACGACTCCCCGTCGCCACCGTCGGAAGACGCGTCCATCCCAGCCTGCAATTGATCGACCAAGGATTGATAGTCTTCTTCGGAGAAATCACCAGGTTCTTCCAGGTCTTGGTCTTCGAACTGGTCCGGTTCTTCTGGCTCGTTGGGCACACGGGAGATGACTTCGTAGGCCCTTAACGTGGCCTCGGCCGTGTCTTCCACGTTCGCATCGGCGGTGCGGAGTTGATGGAGGATGCTGGAGAGCATCTCCGCGGCTTCCTTGTACTCTACGGCCACAGGAAGGTCTTGGAACTGGTCCAAGCTCATGTGGATCAGCAGTTCCACCAGGCCCTGTTGCAGCGGCATCTCTTCTATCTTGGGCCGGTTTGCCAGCGACTCACCCTGGACCCGTGAAGAGGCAGCCCGTATGCCCGGGTATTCCACTTTTATCCGGAAGTCCAGGCGGCAGTCTTCCAACACCGTGAAGATGTCAAAACCCAGACGGCCATTCTCAAAGATGTCCAAGAACCGGCCGATGTCGGTGAACGTCCGCATGCTCCCCATGTCGTTGGGGTCGTCATACATCGGCGTCATTTCCACATCGCCCTCGGCGCCCGATGTCAGCAGCCGTGCGGCCATCTCGTAAGCGTCTTTGGCAGCGGCCCGTTCTTCCGCTTTCCGTTCGATAGCCTTTTGCTCCATCTCGTGTCGGCGGTCTTCAAACTGGGTGGCATCCTTCTCAAATTCGTATTCAAAGCTACCAAACTCGAGGTGGGCCACCTGGTGGGTGGAGACAACCTTGAACCAGGCGAAGTTGTCCTGCTTGCTGGGGTAGTGGTCCACCACAGGAGGCAAGAATATCTTGGTGCCGTCGGTGGATGCCGAGTCTTCGTCCACCCAACCGATGTTCCGAGAAACTAATTCCTGGGTGTCGAAAATCTCCAGGCCCGTGCCGGCCAAGGCGCGGCAGTACAAACGCAAGATGCCCTTTACCCGATCAAGCTCTAGGCTGGATGACAGGGTCTCCAGCATAGCCTCAGAGGTATTGGACTCTATCTTGAAGAAAGCGATCCCGCTTTCCGGGTTCTCTTGGAGCAAATGCGCCCCGTGTTGGAACCAGGTATCCAATTGGCTAACCGTGATGCGGTTAAGGACGTCGTCGAGGCTTTTTAGGAAGGACGGAACGGCATCCGGTGTGATCACCACCAGAGCGTCGCAGAGGTCCAATATGTAGCCCTGAGAGCCCTGAGGCACCTTGCTCAGGGCTTGGGTGCCGTCAGACAGGAACTTTGATGTGTTTCGTAGCCCAACCTTGGCCAGGCGTTCGCCCAACTTCAAGAATCTGCCGGTCTGGCTCTCGTCCACCTGCTGAAGCGCTCGAGGCACCAGTTCCAGGCAGGTCTTGACCTCTCGCCAACTGGTGTCGATGAGGGCGCGGGACATGGCTAGGAAAGGTTCGCGTTCACGGCCCATGGCGGGCAAGACATCCCGGCCCAGTACCAAACACTCTCCCGCCACGTCATAGGACTTGTAAGACAACGCCTCGATCAACGAAGCGAAGACCTCCACATCCCAGAAAGGGAGGTTCCGGACCAGGTCCGGGCTTACCTCAAAGAACTTAGCAGCAAGGGTGCTCGACTTCCAGGTGCCCTTGTAAAGGCTGCGGCCCAGGCCGGCCCAACGCGGGATGTACTGGGGACGCAGGTTGGGGACTATGGAAACGCTGGATTTGAAGAAAGACACCGCCAAGGTTGGCGAGTCTTGGGCCAGGTAGGTGCCGCAGCGGGCCCATTGCATGAATGACGGGAAGGACAAGAACTTGCTGACCTCGGGGCTGACGCGGTAATACTCGATGGCCGACTCCCAGGAGCGCACCGTCTGGGTGCCGATGGTCAACCCCTCTTTGGCCCAGAGACCAATCTCTTCCTCGCCAAAAGATTCCTTCACCGTGTCGTTGGCCTCTTGATAGGCCTCTAGTACAGCCGGGGGCAGTTTAGCCAGCTCGGACTCAATCTCGGAAATAGGACCACTAGTCAACTTGGCGTTCCTCGCTTTCCAGTCTGTCATCAAGGATCTCGATGCAACTCTGGAGGATTCTGGCAGTCGCCCCAAAGACGACATGCTCTTGATGGACATATGAGTAGGAGTCTACGGCCTGCCCGTCTTCCCAACGCCTTTCGGTCCGGCGGTTGGCGGGGTCGATCAACGCTGAGACCGGGAATTCTAGGACCTCGGCAATCTCAATTTCACTGGGATTAAATTCGTAGGGGTATTCGATAGTGCCTGTGAACACCTGCATCCGAAAATTGCTGCGCGTGGCTACTTCATCCATCTCACCGATCACAGTGATGTCGCCCCGCATGATTCCCATCTCTTCTTCGGTCTCACGGAGAGCCGTCTCCAATGAGTCTCGGTCTTCCGGGTCTCTGGCGCCGCCGGGGAAGGATATCTCTCCCTTGTGGTGCTCCACCTGTTCAGACCGCTTGTTCAGTAGGATACAGTATTCGCCGTCCTTGGGGTAAAGCAAGACCATCACGGCCGAAGGAATTAGTCCAGTGCCATCGGCCCTTGCCACGACGCGGTCCGCCAGTGCCCGTTTCAGAAGCTCCGGTGGCGTCTGACCCATCTAATTTTCTACTCGAATATGGAGGACGAGACTTCCTCGATACTGCGTTGCAGTTCAGGATCGTCAGTCAAGGTCCAAACGATGGCCACCTGCGCGGCGCGGCGCGGGGAAATCCCCTCAGACATCAGGCGCCCGGCATAGATCAACAGACGGGTGCTGGCGCCCTCCTGCAGGCCGTGCTCTTCCAGATTCCGAATCTTATCGCCCAGCTTGGCCAGAGCGTCCGCGTGTTCCTTAGAGCAGCCGCTTTCTCGCTGGATGATCTCGGTCTCAACATCTGCAGGCGGGTAGTAGAACTCAATAGAAATGAACCGTTGGCGTGTGCTGTGTTTCAGGTCTTTGAGGGCACTCTGGTATCCAGGGTTGTAAGAGACGCAGAGCAGGAACCGGTCATCGGCCTCAATGATGGATCCCGTTTTCTCGATGGGAAGGATGCGCCGGTGGTCGGTCAATGGGTGAATCAACACGGTGGTGTCTTTCCGGGCTTCCACAACCTCATCAAGATAGAGGATGGCGCCGGCCTTGACTGCACGGGTCATGGGGCCGTCGATCCAACGGGTGCCGTTGGCATCCAGCAGGTACCGGCCCACCAGGTCGCTGGCGGTAAGGTCTTCATGACAGGCAATGGTGACCAATGGCACTCTGATCTCGCCCTCTTGCAGTTGCTCTTCTTTCCCGCCTTTTTCCTTGACCACGGCCAATGGGCGGCCCAACTGCCAGGCCATGTACTCCACGAACCTGGTCTTACCGCAGCCGGTCGGTCCCTTCAACAAGACCGGAATATGCTGACGGTAGGCGGCGGTGAATAACTCAATCTCATCGCCGATCGGCCGGTAGTAAGGTTCGTCCCTAACCAGGAATTCCTCAATCGCATACTCTGTATAATGTGCTTGTGTCTCCGGAGCTGCTTCAACCATATTTTTTCCGGTCCTTCTTATATCTCGCGCAGTTGCGCTTTTTATAGCGCTACCCGGCGGTCCCACAACTCTTTGATGGCGCTTTCTAGTCCCGCCATATCTCCTGAGTTGTCGATAACTGCATCCGATCTTTCAAGCCGCTCGAACCGATCCATCTGGGAGGAGATCCGTTTTCGGGCTTCTTCTTCCGACATGCCATTCCGCTGCCTGAGACGCTCTATGACGATTTCTTCCGGGGAATCGGTGACCCACACTTCTTCAACCAAGGAATCCCATCCAGCCTCAAATAATAAGGCCGCCTCCACCACCACAACACCTACCCCTTGGCCGCGCAGTACCTCAATCTTGTCCGAAACCATCCGCGCCATACGCGGATGCATGATCTGGTTCAATCTATCCAGTTGGCCGGGGTCTGAGAAGACTACCGCGCCTAATTTTTTCCGGTCGATCTCCCCATCTTCCTGCAGGATATCATCGCCAAATGCGACAACAACCTGCTCCCACGCCTCTGTGTTGGGGGTATAGGCCTCATGGCCCACCTGGTCGGCGCTGATGATTGACGCCCCTAGCGCCTCCAATTGACGAGCAGCCTCACTCTTGCCAGTGCCGATGCTACCCGTTAACCCAATTATCAACATTGATCTTTAAACTGCCAAAAACCTTGAATCTCTCCCTGTGGATACCCTTGCCGGATACCGTTGGAGTACGTTTCCAATATGCCTGGGGCACATCGAGCCATTCTAACAACGCGACTGCGGCTGGTCAACTTGATTCGTGAGTGTTGCCCATCAATTTTCGGTGAGTTGGATCAAGGCCGTGGGTGACCAGCCATTTGTTGTTAAATCTTGCGGCCGATTTTCGTTATGTAATTAAAGTCCTGCTTCCTGCCGCCTGGTCTGACGGCGGTTTATAGTTCGCCGTTATCAGTCAGTATTCATCGATGGACATACGTCCCCAACGAATCTGATAAGTGGACTGCAAGCTGGTGAACAGCGTGTCGTATTCGGGCGTGTCTATGGGGACGGTGGTCATTATTACCGCGTCTTCGCGGTTATCAGAGTAATAAGCCTTGCGGATGCCCACTGATTTAAATGAGTATTTCTGATACAGACGATGGGCGATGAAGTTGGAGACGCGGGCTTCCAGGGTCATCACCTTGGACCCGTACTCGATGGCGGCTTTCAGGGAGCCGATGAGCAACAATTCGCCTACGCCGCGGCCTCGCAATGTTTCTTTGACGGCAATCTCGGTGATGTGGGCCTCGTCGCCCTGATACCAAACGCTCACGTAGCCAGCGACATCAAAAGCGCCACCGCCTTCTTCGGGTTCGTCTGTGGAGGAGAATCCGAACTTCCCCAGGACCCGTGACCAGAGTTTGGGCGGCTGTGGCTTTTCCTCTTGGCCAAACTGATCAGCATCTATCTCAGCCAATATCTCTTCAGGCGGCACATCTTCGTCGAAACACGCCACGAGATAGTTAGCGCGTTTGTTGTTGATATCACGCTTGAATGACGAGCTGACCCAAAGGGGTGAAAACGCTTCTTTTTCGATCGCGATGACCTGGTCGATGTCTTCGACGCGAAGCCGCCGGACCGTGACGGGTAAGGGTTCTTGCAAATGGACCGTGCTGCGGAAATAAATGATGGATGGAGTGTTTGAAGCTCCAACCTAGCGGTGCTCATTTTAACATAATCGGTCGCCTTCGTAGTCGTGGGCGGCTTTCGATTGGCATTAGACTGGATGAGGAACAATGGGCGGGTGCGAGTGTAAAAAGGGGTAACCATGATTCGGCAGCGGCTGACGATAGCACTGGTTTTGGCGGTCCTAGGACTCGTTGCGGCGTGCGGTGGAGAAGAGCAAGCGGCCCCCACAAGCACGCCCAAACCCGAGGCCAGGCCGGCGCCGAAGATAGAACATCAAAGCCAGGCCTTGATGCTGCGTCTACACTCTCCGGAAGTCAATCTCGTCACCGAGTTGGACCAGGTATCTGTGAGCGGTGTAACCTCGCCGGACGCCACCATCAGCGTGAACGGACGGCTGGTCCTCCCAGACCATGACGGCAATTTCATGGTCAACTTAGATCGTGACACCACCTCTAACCCATTGATAATCGAGGTGGTCGCCACCTCGATTACCGGGGAAACCGAGTCTGCAATCCTCCCGGTCATATTTTCAGGCGGCGGTGAAGCCTCAGGAGTATTCGGAACGGTGGCCTCTGTTTCACCGGCCGAACTCACGCTACAGACCACCTCCGGCAAAATCTCGCTTGCCACAGACTCTGAGACAACTGTCACCATCCATGGGTGGGGGTCGCCGTCCGTCTCCAACATCTCCAAAGGTACCCTTGTGGCCGTGCTGACCAACGGCCAACATGCTGATTCGGTCCTTGCCGTCCTAACCCGGCCTGCGCAAACAAGGCATTTCACCGGGATATTGGCGGAAATCAACGATTCTGGGGACCTTACGTTGCAGGACAATTCCGGAAGGCAAATCACGGCCATCACGTTTGAAATTTCAGACTTCCTTGGCCTGGCGAGCGTTGGGGAAGTGGTGACTGCCGTGTTGAAACAGGACTTAGCCACCGGAGACCTGACCGTTACCGCAATCGCCCGGGCTCTGGCAGGAGCCGAGCGTCTTAACGGGGCTCTGGCTTTGAATCAGCAGATAGACTCCGTCCAAGCCTCGACGAACATATCGGCGCTTCGTTGGCGGTTGGCAGAGCACGGCGTTGGCAACCTCACGATGCTGGTCGATAGCCAGCTATACGACGCGACGGAAGGCGCATTGAAAGGAGCTGTCGAATTTTACGCCAAGGTGTTCTCTGAAAACCAGATCGGAGCGCCATCCGCAGACGTGACCGGCATGGTTACGTCCATCGATAGCGCAAAAGGTCAGATCACCGTCCAGCCCGTCTCGGGACAGCCCGTTATGGTCAAAATCTCCGCCAACACTCCGGTGGCCCTCTTCGGAGAACGAGTCAAGTCCGGTCAATTGGACCTAGCCAGCCGTATCACAGTCAGGTATTCCATCTCCGGAAACAACGCCAGTCGCGTGACAGTCATGGCCGGCAACACCCTTTCCAAAGTATCTGCCGCTCAGCTTGCGGCCACTGCTGGCCGGGGTGAGGTCCAAGGAGTTTTGATGGATGTCGGCCCGGAAACTCAGGTCACCATCATGGTGGACCGGGCCACCGGAGAACAGATTTCCCTCCAGACGCCCGGGAGCGCCGTCTTACGCGACGGCATGACCGCCAAATTGGACCCGTCGATTGAAGGCTCCGAAGTTTTCGTCCGTTTCGACCCAATTTCCTACCGATTGCTGGAGTTGGAGTCTCTGACGCCGGCCCGGAACGAGGAATTTGTCAGCGGCGTGGTGCAAAGCTTCATCCCCAAGGTCGCCGACGGCAATCTGACGATCAGGACGCCGGACGGCCGGTTACGGTCATTCACCCACAACACAGATACCGCCATACGCCGTGACGGCCTTTGGGTGTTCATCCAAGACGTAAAGGTGGGCGACCTAGTGCGGCCCAACACCAGAGTCCGGTCTTTGGACGCCAGTGGGGGAAAAGCCGGTGAGTTAATCGCGCTGAGCTTGAAATCGCCTGAGCCCGGCCTGGTCACGGGCATCATCAGAGGTGTGACCGCCGGTCTAGGGGGCGAAGTGCGGGTTACGGTCTCGAATATCTGGTTGGATTTGATCAGCTTGAAGGTCGACTCTAAAACCGCAATAACCCAACAAGGCCGTACCTTGGGCGCCCAAGACTTGGTGGTTGGCCAAGGTATCGCCCTTGCTTCCTTCGACCCGGTGACTCTTGAGGCCGGCGTCCTGGCGCTGGACCCGCCCAGGGATTCGGCCAGGGCCAGCAGATAGACGGTCAATCGGCCGGGATGACCGTCCCATACTGGCCATCAAAGCCAGGCACGATTGCAACCTGACCGGACCTGATCTTAATCACGGCGTTTGCCAGGGCCTCACCGCCAACTTGCTCGAGGTCTCCATAACCGGCCTGGGTCAGTACCTGAATCTCCCCGCCCAGCTCATCGCAGATGTGGTGGTAGGCCGCGCCCACCGATTTGGCCGTCCGGCCTTTGTCCATGGTGTAGGCCAATATCTCGATCAGCGGCGCTAACTTCGCGTAAGGGTGTTTTTCCACATCCATAGGCGTTCGCTCATTCGAAAGTTCCTGTACTCGGTGCAAGACTCCCAGCGTCGGCGGACGGCCGCACTGAGGGCATCTATTTCCGGACCGGCAGGTCTCATCGGGAGTCTGGCTGACACCGCATTTCCGGTGGCCGTTCAGGTGGTACTTCCCTTCTTCAGGAAAGAACTCAATGGTCTGCTCCACAAAATTTCCCTTCAATCCGGAGGACAGCCCCCGGTAGCCTGCTTCGCCTTGGAAGACCGTCAGCTCGCGGCCCATGTTGGGCAGGGAATGAGCGTCGGAGAAAGAAACGATAGTCTTTCCTGCCAGGGCAGGCACACCCCAGTTCATCTCCGGGTCGCTGGACAACCCAGTCTCAACCGCCGGAACGTACGGTGTCATATCCCCAAAGCACTCGTCAATGGCGTCAAACCCGTATTTGGAGCCCAGCATTCCGTACCAAGGCGTCCAAATGTGTGCCGGGATAACTATGCAGGCCTCGTCTATCTCCAATAAACGAGCTGCAATGTCCCTAGCTGACGCCCTCACCGTTGGGCGCCCGTCTCCATTCAATTTGGAATTAAGCCCAGCCAACATCTCGCAGATGCCATTGACGGTCTCAAATCCAGGGGCGAAGACCAGCAAGTGCACTCGGCGAGATTGCCCGCCCTGCTTATAAACGCAGCTAATCTCCGTTCCCAGAACAAATCTTACGTCTTGAAATTCAAAATCGCCGTATTCAGTCGGAACCAGGGTTTTTTTCAGTTCGGCCAGCCATGCGGGATGGGTAAAGTCGGCGCTGGACAGAAGGGCGATCCCCTTGATCTTGGCCCATGCAGCCATGTTGACCAAGGTCAGGTTTTTGCTGCACGCGTATGCGAAACGGGAGTGAAGGTGTAGGTCGGCGCTGAATCCCATGGGCGCAGTCTAGCACCTAGGATCTCCGCGTTTTTTCGACAACAGACTCCCAAAACTTGACCGTTGGCAGGCGCAGTCCTATCCTTTATAGGGCTGTCCACTAGTAACAATAGTGGATGGCAACGAACACATGACTAGGGGAGCCTACAATGACCACCAGCGCCAAATCGGCAACCGACCTCAAACCCATGGGTGACCGGGTTGTGGTCCGTCCCAGCGAACAAGAAGGAGTCACGAAAAGTGGGATATTCCTGCCAGACACCGCCCAAGAACGTCCTCAGCAGGGTAAAGTGGTTGCGGCGGGACCGGGCAGAATGCTCAAGAACGGCAAACGAATCGAAATGGAAGTTAAGCCCGGCGACATCGTGATCTATTCCAAGTACGCCGGAACCGAAGTTGAAGTACAGGATGAAGAGCTTCTTGTCTTAGGGGCCAACGACGTCTTGGCCGTCATCACTTAAAGAGACCGATCAGTAAGCTGGTCGGGGATTCCATTCCCCGTCCGTTAATTAAGGAGTAAGCAATGCCCGCCAAAGAGATCATTCGCGACGAGGCAGCTCAACGAGCCCTGCTTCGTGGGATCGACACCGTCGCCGACGCCGTAAAATTGACCCTGGGTCCCAAGGGACGCAACGTGGTCCTAGAGAAGAAATGGGGCGCTCCCGTCATCACCAACGACGGTGTAACCATCGCCAAAGAGATCGAGTTGCCTGAGTCTTTTGAGAATATGGGCGCCCAATTGATAAAAGAGGCCGCCTCCAAGACCAACGAGGTCGCCGGCGACGGCACGACAACTGCCACAATCCTGGCCCAGGTTCTCGTTCAGGAAGGCATCAAGAACGTGGTGGCCGGCGCGGATCCCATGGCCATCAAACGTGGTATCGACAAAAGCGTGACCGCTGTGGTCTCCGAATTGAGCAAGAACTCCAACACCATCGAGGGCCGGGACCAGATGGCCCAGGTGGCATCGGTTTCCGCGAACAACGAAGAGATCGGTAACATGCTGGCCGACGTCCTACACAAGGTCGGCGCACAGGGTGTTGTGACCGTGGAAGAAAGCAAAGGAATTGAGTCGGCGACTGAATACGTCGATGGCATGAACTTCGACCGCGGCTACATCAGCCCCTACTTCGTGACCAACCCAGAACGTATGGAAGCGGTTATCGAGAACCCATACATCCTGATCACGGACAAAAAGATCTCCGCCGCGACCGAGTTGGTCCCCTTGCTGGAGCAGGTACTCCAGGTCAGCAAGAGCTTGGTCATCATAGGCGAGGATATCGACAGCGAAGCCTTGGCCGTGTTGGTGGTCAACCGCCTGCGTGGGACGCTGAACTGCCTGGCCCTGAAAGCCCCCGGCTTCGGCGACCGCCGCAAGGCCATGTTAGAAGACATCGCCGTGCTAACCGGAGGGCAGGTAATCTCCGAAGAGACCGGCCGCCGTCTGGACCAGGCCACCATCGCTGACCTAGGCCAAGCACGCCGGATCGAATCGACCAAGGACCGCACTACCATCATCGATGGGCACGGCACCTCTGACAACATCAAAGGCCGCACCGAACAGATCAAAGTCCAGATCGAAGAGACGACATCCGAATACGATAAGGAAAAACTGCAGGAGCGTTTGGCCAAACTGTCCGGCGGGGTAGCCGTGGTCAAGGTTGGCGCGCCCACTGAACCCGAGCTAAAAGAGCGCAAAGCCAGGGTTGAAGACGCATTGTCGGCCACCCGGGCCGCCATTGAAGAGGGCGTCGTCCCCGGTGGCGGCGTGGCCTACATACGGGCCATGACAGCGCTCAACGGCCTGAAACTGCTCGAAGACGAAGCCGTCGGCACAACCATCCTCCGGAAAGCTCTGGAGATGCCCATCCGGATCATCGCCACCAACTCGGGGCACGAGGCCGCGGTGGTTCTGGAGGAGGTGCGCAACAACAGCGCCGCCAACTTCGGCTATGACGCCAAGACCAACGACTACGGCGACATGGTGGCGAAGGGCATCATCGACCCGACCAAGGTCACCCGTGCCGCCCTTGAGAACGCCGCCAGCGTGGCTAGCATGATTCTCACCTCTCAGGCTCTGGTAACCGACGAGCACGAAGAGGAACCGGACGACCACGGCCACCACCACTAATTAGCTTCAAACACTTCAAGCAGCAGGAAAGGCCCGCCGATGGCGGGCCTTTCCTGCTTTTCATAGCTTGCTCTGCCACTCCGGTTTTACCGAGCTGACTCTGGGTGTCACTCCTGGTACCTAGCCGGCGTAGGTGCGGGTTTCTCACCCGCCCGGCCATCCGCCTAACAATCTTATCCCTGCCAAGAACATCGCTACGAGATTGACATTACCCGGCGACGTCTTCGTTTCGACAATCACTGGTTCCGTAGGGGCAGGTTAGAAACCTGCCCCTACGGAACCGTCTGACGATGAAAATGTACCCCTAGGCATAACGCAGCAGGACCTCGGCCAACTCTTGGGGATGCTGGGCCATTACTTGGTGGCAAGACTCGATCTCCACGGTTTCAACTCCCTCGAACCGTTCGGCGACCCGCGCCTGGGCGTCGGGAGAGAACACCTTGTCTTGGGTCAGCATCACGTATGTTACGGGGCAGGGCAGTTCCGATGTTTCCATTGGCAGCCGCGATTTGAGTACTCTGGTCGGCAGCGGGCCGAAAAACCCCAAGAGTTGCACAACTTCCATGGAGTCCATGCCATTGCACAGAAACCCGTTAATGGCAGAACTAGGCAGTTTAAACTCCTGACGCGATAGCGAACTAAGCATGGAGAATAGCCGGAAAGCCGTCCGGGTTCTTGCCGGACAGGCGCTTAGCAACGGACGCTGGGGGGCAGGAACTATCCCAGCTACCAACACCACTCGTTTGGGCGGAACAGTCATCTCACTGGCCGCCTGTACCACCAAACTGCCGGAGAATCCGTGGCCCACCAGCACTAAGTCTTTCAACTGCTCTCGCTCTACAGCCCGTGTTATCGCTTGTACACATTCTTCCAGTCGAACTCCGGAGGTGTCGCCACCGGCGTCGGCGCCGTGGCCAGGGAGGTCCAGGGGATGCACCCGGTTGGCGCGCCGGCGTTTGTGCAACGTTGGTGGGTGCTCCTCCGGAGCAGTCAGATATCCCCACACTGGGCCCCAACTCCAAGCTCCCTGTCCCGCGCCGTGCACCAGTAAATAGTCGGTCATCCGGAAATCCTGTCCATATTTAATTTACGATTAAATCTGATTCTAGCCGCAGATCAATTGGCGACTGCAGACCGAATGGCGTCCAGCAGCGGCGCGTCCTCTTCGGGCAGGACCGTCCGAGGGTCCAGCAAAACCCGGTCCTCTTCGATACGGGCGATAACCGGCGTGTTGCTTTCCCGCAAACGCCGCATGACTTCTTCCGGGGTCGTACCCTGGCAGTCTATTGAAAGCACCCATGAGGGCAATGTCTCGCCTGGGAGGCTACCGCCGCCGACCGCGGACCGGCTCTTCTCCACAGACGAAGGACATTCCATGCCAGATTGCCATGACTTGGCCCGTTTCTTGAGGGCCGCCTCGGGGGTGGAGATCATGCGCCAGACCGGGATCTCTTTTTCGGCCTCCCCCTTTAGGTAATGGGCCAGCGTTGCTGTGAGGCTGGCCAGACTCAACTTATCGATGCGCACCGCCCGTGCCAACGGGTGCCGGGCCAGCACGTCCACCAGTTCTTTCTTGCCAACCACGATGCCTGCTTGCGGCCCGCCCAGCAGTTTGTCTCCTGAGAAGAACACCAATCCGGCGCCATCCTTGATGCTTTCCTGAGGAGTCGGCTCATGGGCCATCCCATATTTCTCGGTCAAAAGCAGGCTGCCGCTGCCCACGTCATGGAGCACCGGGATACCGCGCCTGGCGCCCACTTCCACCAGGTCGGCCGTGTCGACGGATGCTGTAAATCCTTCCACCCGGAAATTGCTGGCGTGGACTTTTAGGAACGCGGCAGTGTTTTCGGTCACCGCATCGTCATAGTCGCGAACGTAGGTGCGGTTGGTTGTGCCGACGTCGATCAAGGTACCGCCACTTTGGCGCAACACGTCTGGAACTCGAAACCCACCGCCAATCTCAACAGCCTCTGACCTAGATACGACCACCTCTTTTCCAGATGCTAGGGCCGAAAGTCCAAGGAGCATGGCCGAGGCGTTATTGTTCACCGCCAGGGCCGCCTCCGCTCCGGTAATCTGCACCAAGAGCGACTGCACCTGGGCCTGCCGGGAACCCCGGCGTCCGGTGCCCAGGTCAAGTTCCAGGTTGGAGTAGCCTTGGGCCGCCTGATTGGACGCCTCGATGGCCGCATTGCTTAGGGGCGCGCGCCCCAGGTTTGTGTGAATCACGACTCCCGTAGCGTTGATCACCTGGCGTGGTTCAGCCCGCAGGATGTCGTCTATTCGCTGGCAAACGGACGTGGCGACGTGGCCCGCATCCGGAGAGTTGCCGCCTTGCCTGATCTGCTCCCGCGCCGATTCCAACGCCTCACGGACGAGGTCCACAACCCAGTCGCGGTCGAAGGATTTGGTGGCCGCAGCCACGCCCTTGTCCGCGAGAACACTATCAACGCTGGGGAGGTTACGAAATTGCATTCGGAGGTCCGACATCCAATAGCTAGCGTATATGTACCTAGACTCGACTGTATTCTAGCATGGGGGTGTGAGAGATCAGTGATTCGCCGCCGGAAACAAAATGACCAGGCCTCCGAAAGTTCTAGGCTTAAACCTGGCTTTCCCGAATACCCTGGTATAAAATCAAATCAGTCACGTGTTTCGTGACAGGCGAACCTGAGTCTCAGCAGTGTCGCGATAATGAAACCAAAACTGGCCGCAATACTCGTCATAGGGATACTAACCCTGTCCATCGTTGCGACAGGGGTGGCCGCCATCGGCCAGGCCGTTGCCGAGCAGCCTGGCGCCTCCAGCGTTGCTTTGGGCAGTTATACCAACGAGATTGGCGACACAGACGACCAGGGCACTGTCAAAGGCACCTTCTTCAGGGTCTGCCCCTTCCACTGATCCTCGCCTTCCGCATCTAGGCCACTCTTCACCCATTTGTTCTCCTTCTTCTAGACCCTATTTCCTTTTGGGCGGTTGACCTTGGGCCGCTCCGCGCCTTATGTTCTTGTTGACCAATCATCGCCGCCCAACCCGTGGAATCTGGAGAGCAGTCATGCAAGCAGGCCTACCTCCGGAACTGGACGCCTTAAAGAACACCATCCGCCAGATCGTTAAGGATGAGTGCTATCCCCTGGAGGCGGAATTCCTAGCTAATCCCTCCCAAGAAGGGGTGGACGACCCTGGCGCGCCGAGGGGCATCGCCGAGGCCCTTTCCGGGTTGTTGGGCGTGCTGCCGGAAACGGCCTGGGACCGCTTGAACAAAGTCTCCAAGGACACCGGCATCTACACGTCGTTCGTTCCTGAGGAGTACGGTGGCGGCGGTATGGGCGCTCTTGGGCACGTTGTTCTCGATGAGGAAGTCCACAAAAGCATCGTGCAACTGCCAACCTCGCCGGTGCCCATGATGATGATTGGCTCGGCAACACCGGAACAGGAAAAGGAATACCTGATCCCGTCTGTCGAGGGCAAGCTGCACTACGCGTTCGGCCAGACCGAGCCCAACGCCGGCTCCGACCCCGGTGGAATGATGCAGACCAGCGCGGTGCTGGACGGCGACGACTGGGTCATCAACGGCACCAAGACCTTTATATCCGGAGCCGCCTCCGCCGACTACCTGCTGGTCCAGGCGGTGACCGACTCGGAGAAGCGCCAGCGTGGCGGCATCACCATGTTCATCATCGACAACCCCACGCCGGGTCTGAGTTTTGACCCAATCCGGCTCTGGGTTAACCCAGGCAAAGCCCAGCAGTACCAGGTGAACATCGACAACGTCCGGGTGCCCCAGACCAAGGTCTTGGGCGAGATTGGCCAGGGGTTCTCTCTAGGACAGCAATGGCTGGTGCACCACGACCGGCTGCTCAGGGGCTCAATGGCTACCGGCATCTTGAGCCGGGCCCTAGAGATGGCCATCGATTGGGCCAAGGAGCGCGTTACCTACGGACGGCCCATCGCCGACCGGCAGGCCATCCAGTACATGCTAACCGACGTCTACACCGACATCATCACGCTCCGTGCCACTACCAGGGAGATTGCCAAGCGGGCGGACGCCGGTGATGACGTGCGGGTGGAGGCATCCATGGTCAAGTACTGCGCCGGTGAATGGGGCTGGCGGAGCATCGATAAGATCATGCAAATCTTCGGTGGGACCGGAGAGACCCTGGACCTGCCCATCGCCCACTGGTACCACATACTCCGCCACGCCCGCATCGGGGGCGGAACATCAGAAATACACAAGTTTGTCATGGCCCGGGGCCTGCTGGACGGCCGAGTGAACTTCCAGGGGTAGAGACGGCCACCCATACACGGCTAAATCAGACCGGCAAACACGGACGCACTCTCATCTTGGCACGGAAAAAGATTTAGGATGGGGCGGTACTAACGCCCGGCTAAATTTTCCTGCAAAACGAATTACCGTACCTAGGTGACCGAAATTACCCACACTCCACCCCACGCCAACCTCCGGGTCGCCGACCAGGCGGGACAGCTTGCCTGTTTCAACTGCGTCATCGAGACCTACCAGACCCAGGCGTATAACCTGGCGCGACGGATGCTCAGCGATTGGGCGTTGGCCGAGGACGCGCTGCAGGAAAGTTTCGTCTCGGCCTATCGCGCTTTCAACCGGCTTCGGGGCGAGGACCTTGCTGCCTGGGTGCTCAGGATCGTATCCAACACCTGCCGCGACATGCTGCACGCCCGCAAGTCCCGCCCCACCGTGTCTCTCGACCCCGTTCCGGACCTGATCACCGAGATCAAGGGGGGACACATCCACCCGGTGGCGGTTGCTGGAAGTCGCCGCAGGGATGTTGGCCGTTGGGTCGCTGGCCGGCCTGGCACTCCGTTGGCGAGCCGGACGCGATTAAGGCGTTTGGAGTCGATCGGCCACTTCTGTGCCCTGGCAACTTTTTCAGCAATCCCTCCGTCTTAAACCATATAAACGACGCCGCTAAGCGAAAATCTAGGAGAAATGAATGACATGGTGCAAGCACTGAAACAAAGTAAAAAGACGTTGGTCCTGTTGGGCGCAGCCCTGGTCCTTATATTGGCAGTAGCCTGCGGACCCAACAGCAGCGAGGACGGAACACCGGCTAACATTGCCGACATTCTGTCGGCGGTCGGAGGTCCTGAAGCGGCCCAATTTCTACGGCCCGGCTCCGGCGCCAATACCGGCATCTGGGTCAGCGGCACGGGCAAAGCCACCGGCGATCCTGACCTGGGTATAATCAGCCTGGGCGTAGAAGCCCTAGCCGATTCGGCGGCCGAGGCCCGCGGATTGGCGGCCGAGGCCATCGACCGTACGATTTCCTCACTCAGAGGCAACAACGTTGATGACCGGGACATGCAAACTAGTCAATTCAGCATCAGCCCCCGGTACGATAATCAGGAAGTGACCAGGTGCATCGGGTGCCGGGTGGAGTTCGAACGGGTTTTGACCGGGTACCAGGTAAACAACACCCTGACGGTCAAGGTCCGTGACCTAGACGACATGGGTGGCATCATCGACGGCGCCACCAAGGCCGCCGGTAACCTGGTCCGAATCAACCGGGCCAGCTTCACCATCGAAGACACGAAGCCTCTCCAGAACGAGGCCCGGGAAGAAGCCATAGCCGAGATGCTGACCAAAGCCAACGCCATGGCCGAGCTGGCCGGGGTTGAACTGGGCAAGCTGGTCTTCCTGACAGAGTCTGGCAGCGGCGTGCCCCAGTCGTTCTCCAGAATCGAGTCCGTTGGCGCCCGCGCATTCGCCAGTGACCAGCCCACCAGTATCTTGGCCGGCGAGTTGGATGTGAACGTGAACGTGCAGGGAGTCTTCGCCATCGCCCCCTAGTACGATATCAAGCAGAGGTCAATGAATTTCATTCAGGGTGAGACTTCGCCCTGTTGTTATGCTTCACGACTCCCCCTCAAACCGGGTGGTTCTTACTTGCGGGGCAATTATAGGGTTGTTAGAATCCTGCTACCCGGAGCCGTCGTTTTTGAGGCTCCGATGACCGAATGCAAAACCTGCGATCAACGGGAGCGATATGGTCTTAAGCGACCGGACCATCAAAGAAGAACTGGCCAAGGGGCGCATCGTCATATCGCCCCTGGACCCGGATGACATCCAACCGGCGAGCGTCGACCTCCATCTGGACAGTAGTATCCTTGTCTTCGCCAACTCCCGCCGTCCCTACATCGACGTCAAAGAGGGCTTGGAAGACCTGACCCAGATGGTGACGATTCAAGAAGACAGCCCTTTCATACTTCACCCCGGCGAATTTGTTCTAGGCAGCACACTCGAGAACATCGAACTGCCTGAGGACCTGGTCGCCCGCCTAGAAGGCAAAAGTAGCCTGGGGCGCATCGGTCTGGTGATCCACTCCACTGCTGGGTTCGTAGATCCCGGTTGGAAGGGCCATCTGACTCTGGAGTTGAGCAACCTGGCCCGGTTACCAATCACCCTATACCGCGGCATGAAGATCGGGCAGATCTCGTACCTGCGTCTCTCGACCCCTGCCGACCGGCTCTATGGCTCCGAATCCCTAGGCAGCAAGTACCAGGGACAGACCGTGCCCACCGCCAGCCGGTTCCACCAGGATTTCGGGAAACCGGACCCCCCACAGGCGTCTTGACCCAGATCATGGGCCACATGCAAAGGGCCGTTGAGCTGGCCCAAGAGGTTGTGGGGTCCACCAGCCCCAATCCCGCGGTCGGCGCGGTGCTGGTCAAAGACGGGGTTGAGATCGGGACCGGCACCACCCAACCGCCAGGGCAAGATCATGCCGAAATAGTTGCCCTGAAACAGGCCTCGGATCAGGCCCGAGGCGCCACCCTCTACACCACTTTGGAACCATGTTGCACCTGGGGCCGCACCCCACCGTGCACCAAAGCTATCATCACTGCCGGCATCACCGAGGTCCATTACGCTGTCATCGACCCCAACCCTGATGTATCCGGCAAAGGGAGAGACGAACTGGCTGCCGCCGGCATCGTGGTTGTGGAGGAAAAGTCTGAAGGTGCCTGGGAGCTCTACGAGGCGTTCGCTAAGCAGATCACCACCGGCACACCTTTCGTCACCGTCAAGTACGCCATGACGCTCGATGGCAAGATCGCCACCCACACCGGTGACTCCAAGTGGGTCACCGGCCCAGAGGCCAGGGGATTCGTGCAGCAGATGCGCCGGGTCTGCGACGCAATATTGGTGGGCGTCAACACAGCGCTAACCGACGACCCGTATCTGACGGCCCGCGACGATGACGGTACGCCCTTGGAACGTCAGCCGCTGCGGGTTGTGCTGGACAGTGTCTGCCATACCCCAGTCAAATCTGTGATGTTCAACCAACCGGGATCCACGCTCATCGCCACCACGCAAGCCGCTCCCGATGAACGGGTACTGGCTCTGGAACAGACAGGCGCTGAAGTGGTGGTGCTGCCCTCCGGGGAAGACCGGCGCGTGGACCTGCGGGCCTTGCTCAGCCACCTTGGTTCTCGGGGCGTGGTGAATCTGTTGGTGGAAGGCGGTGGCTCGGTGCATGGGGCGTTCTTCGACATGGGTCTGGTGGACAAGGTCTACGCCTTCGTCGCCCCAGTGATCGTCGGCGGCGAGACTTCTCTTTCGCCGGTTGAAGGCTCAGGGATTGTCATGATGGCCGACGCATGGACGTTGACCGGCACACGCACCGAGCAAATTGGCCCGGATTGGCTCATAATAGGGTATCCAACAAGGAAATCGTCTGTTACGGACTCCTTTGACAGGGACAATGGAACGGACAATCTGGAAATCGAATAGCCTTTAAGTGAACTGCAAAAAGTGTTTACCGGAATCGTAGAAGAAGTGGGCGTTGTCGCAAAGATCAGTGATAAAGCCATGACCGTTCAGGCTTCAAAGATCACCGCGGATTTGAAGCTGGGTGACAGCATTGCGGTAAACGGAGCGTGTCTTACCGCCATCGATTTCAGCCGGAGCGAATTCTCCGTGGAAATGTCGCCGGAGACCATGCGGCGGACCTCCCTGGGACAGCTTTCAGCAGGCGGACCGGTGAACCTGGAGCGGGCGCTGTTGGCCAGCGACCGGATGGGTGGCCACATCGTGCAGGGCCATGTGGACGGGACCGGCCGCGTTATGTCCACCAGGCAAGAAGGCGATTCCATACTCTTTCGCATCAGAGTTCCGAAACGCCTGTATCGCTATATCGTTGAGAAGGGTTTTGTCGCGGTTGACGGTATCAGTTTGACCGTGGTAAAAAGAGGTGCCTCATCGTTCACCTTGGCTGTGATACCATACACGCTCCATAATACTAATTTGGCTTCATTATCTGTTGGTGGTCAGGTGAACCTAGAGGCCGACATTTTGGCAAAGTATGTAGAGAGTCTTCTGGACCGTTGATCCAGGGCCGAAGACTAAGGGTCTTAAGGAATAAAAAATGCCTCTGTGCAGTCTCGAAGAAGGGCTTGAAGAACTAAAAGCGGGCCGGTTCCTCATCGTTGTCGATGACGAGAACCGTGAGAACGAAGGTGACCTAGTGATGGCCGCCGAGATGGTGACTCCCGAGGCTGTTAACTTCGTCGTAACCCACGCCCGTGGCCTCCTTTGTATGCCCATAATCGGAGAGCGGCTGGATGAGCTTCAGATGCCTCTGATGATCTCAGCCAACGGCTCAGATAAGAACCAGACTGCATTTACCGTGTCTGTGGACTACAACGTAAACACCACCACCGGTATCTCTGCCGGAGACCGCGCGGCCACCATTCTGGCCATGCTGGACCCGGCCGTCAAGCCTGAAGAATTCACCCGTCCCGGACATATTTTCCCGCTGCGGTACCATACCGGCGGAGTGCTGGCCCGGGCCGGTCACACAGAAGCCGCGGTTGACCTCTGTGAGATGGTGGGCTTGTACCCGGCCGGCATCGTCTGCGAGATCATGGCTGAAGACGGCTCTATGTCCCGCCTTCCTGAGTTGGAACGGTTCGCTGACGAGCACTGTCTCAAGATTCTCAGCATCGCCCAGATCATCGCCCAGCGCCGCCGCACCGAGCGTTTGATCGAGCGCGTGGCCGAGGCCCGCCTCCCGACCCGCTACGGCCCATTTCAAGCGGTCGCTTACAAGAGCCACGTGGACACCGGCGAGCACATCGCCTTGACTATCGGCGAGTGGACCGAAGACGAGCCTGTCTTGGTCCGCATACACAGCGAATGCCTCACCGGTGATGTCTTCGGCAGCATGCGATGCGACTGCGGTGAGCAGATCGACCTGGCGCTGCAGCAGATCTCGCAAGAGGGGAACGGTATCTTCCTCTACATGCGCCAAGAAGGCCGAGGCATCGGTCTCCACAACAAGATCAAGGCCTACTCTCTGCAGGACCAAGGCCTGGACACTGTGGAAGCCAACGAAACCTTGGGATTCGAGCCTGACCTACGTCATTACGGCGTGGGCGCGCAGATCCTCCGGGACTTGGGAGTACGCAAACTAAACCTGCTGACTAACAATCCCAAGAAAGTGGCTGGCCTCTCAGGCTTCGATCTGGAGATCGTCGACCGCATCCCCGTGGAGGCGGAAGTAACCGACGAGAACCGGACCTATATGAAGACCAAGAAAGCCCGCATGGGGCACATTCTCGGCAACTGTTAGATTTCAGTCTTCCAACAACCAACAAAAAAGCCCGCCTTTTAGGCGGGCTTTTTAATTTTGCCCTGCTGGAAAATTTTCGGAGTGGTTAACGTCGGCGCGAGTTTCTAACCCGCCCGTCTACTCCTAAACCAATCCCATCCACGACAACAAAATCGTCAAGAGGTTGCCTAACCTGCCCCTACGGGACCCGGTTATCCAAGTGAAAGCTAGAATCCATGTCGGTTGGTTTAGCCGATCGTCATCCCGTGGGACTTTTCTGGAACCCGGCTTATCGGGATGACGGTAAGATATGACTTCTCTCTGGCGCCGATGATCGGAGGGGCTGGGGGTCCAGCCTTATTTCCCCACCTTGGACATTAAAAAAGCTTCGATGAATCTATCGATGTCTCCTGCTAATACCGCATCCGGGTTCGTGCTCTGCAGGTTAGTGCGGTGGTCTTTTACCGACTTATATGGGTGGAGCACGTAGCTGCGAATTTGGCTGCCCCATTCGGCGGCTTTGCGTTCCCCGCGCATACCCTCAACTTCTTTGGCCTTTTCCTCTGCCTGCCGTGCCAATAGTCTGGCCTTGAGGATCCTGATGGCGTACTCCCGGTTCTGATGCTGAGAACGCTCATTCTGGCAGGAGACCACGATGCCGGTGGGGACGTGGGTCAACCGCACGGCCGAAGCCACTTTCTGCACGTTCTGGCCGCCCGGGCCGCTGGATCGGAAGGTGTCCATCTTGATGTCTTCCGAGCGTATCTCCACTTCCGGATCGTCCTCGGAAGTCGGCAGGATATCGACCCGGGCGAAAGATGTCTGGCGCAAATTATTGGGGTCGTAAGGAGAAAGGCGCACCAAACGGTGCACGCCCTGCTCTGCGATCAGGTATCCGAAGGCATGGGGTCCGCCGACCTCCAATGTCGCGCCCCGCAGCCCGGCTTCCTCCCCGTAGGACAGGTCCATCACATCACAGGGCCGCTTACCGGTCTCCGCCCATTGGACGTACATAGACATCAGCATCTCCGCCCAGTTCTGGGCGTCGGTGCCGCCGGCGCCGGCGATGATGGTAACGATGGCAGACCGGTCGTCGTAGGGACCAGAGAGGATGAG
>ERZ651768.207-NODE-207-length-43427-cov-4.249273_pt1 | contig 43427 bp, 38 predicted proteins | sample MGYA00514754_ERZ651768 | MGnify/ENA metagenome assembly ERZ651768
CCAGGAATGCCCCTTGACCCTGGTCCGGGCCATGGAGGAAGACTCCAGGGGTTATACCGACGAGCTTTGGCGCCAGATTGCGGCTGTGGGCTGGACCGGTCTGGTGTTTCCGGAGCAGTACGGTGGCACCGGAGGCAGTTTTCTGGACCTTGCAGTTCTTTTGGAAGAAATGGGCCACGCCCTGCTCCCCGGTCCCTTCTTCTCCACCGTCGTTCTGGGCGGGCTGACGGTTCTGGATGCCGGAACAGAAGTTCAGAAAGCTGACATTGTGCCGCGAATTTGTTCCGCGCAACTAATGATGACCATGGCACTCACCGAACCTTCGGCAACCTATGAGCCTTGGGGTATTGAAACTGTCGCTCAGAGCCAAGGCGACAACTACGTGATCAACGGCGCCAAGGCGTTCATTTCCGGTGCCTCGCGCAGCGACCTCTATGTCTGCATGGTGCTCACCGGCGATGACGGGCCCAAGGGTATCTCCTGCATCGTCGTCGAGGACGGCACGCCGGGCCTGAGTTTCGGCGCCCAGGAAAAGAAGCTCGGCTGGCACAGCCAGCCCACGGCCATGGTCAACTTCGACGATTGCCGGGTGCCGGTGGCCAACCTGATTGGCGCCGAGGGCCAGGGCTTCGAAATCGCCATGCGGGCGCTCGACGGCGGCCGCATCAACATCGCCGCGAGGGCCGTGGGCGTTGCCCAGGCCGCCTTTGAAGCGGCCATCAAGTATTCCCAGCGCCGGGAGACATTCGGTAAGCCCATCTCCGAGCATCAGGCCATCCAGCTCAAATTGGCCGACATGGCTACCAAGATCCAAGCCGCTCGTTTGTTGGTTTACGACGCGGCAGCCAAGAAGGACACCGGACAGAGGGTAGACCTGGAATCGGGCATGGCCAAGCTATTCGCCAGCGAGGTCTGCTTGGAAGTAGCTATGGAATCCATGCGCGTCCACGGCGGAGCCGGGTACATCAAGGACTTGCCAGTGGAACGCTACTACCGCGACGCACCGCTGATGGTCATCGGCGAGGGCACCAACGAGGTCATGCGGCTGGTGATCGCCAAGCAGTTGCTGCGGTTGCCGGAGTATCAGTTGTAGGACTACGCGCTCTACGGTTGTGTCATCCCCCGTAGGGGCGGGTTTCAAACCGCCCTTTTGTAGGTAGACCAATTTCAGACCCCCGAGACCGGGTCGTTCTTCGCGCCGTTTCCTCTGTCTAATCTGACCTCGAAGGTGCAGGGCAGGTTAGAAACCTGCCCCTACGACACTGTCCACCCGCCAGAGATCAGCCATACTTACCAGAGCGTTCCGTCGACAAGCTCAGGATGAAGGGTCAAGGGGCGGCCCAGACAAAAACCCCTCTCCAGCGTAAAAACGGGTTTTTCATTGGTCTTCAACGGGCCAGAACCTACCGCCCCTTCCACTGGGGTTTCCTCTTCTCGGCGAAGGCTTTGGGGCCTTCTTTGGAGTCTTCGGTTAGAAGCAGGGCATCGTACATCTGGTAGGTGAGGGCTGAAATGTCTTGGTTGGACATGTTCAGGCCACGGTAAGCCAATTCTTTGAAAGTCTGGACGGCTAGGGGAGCGTTGTCGGCGATCTGCTGGGCCATGGTCATGGTCTCTTCCATCAGGTCCGCGGCGGGCACGACCTTGTTCAGGAACCCCATGTCATAGGCCCTTTGGGCGGTCACCGGCTGGGCGGTCAAGACCAATTCCAGCACTGCGGCAAGGTTCATCTGCTTGGGGAGGATGGTGCCGAAGGGTGGCAGTAAGCTCCACCGGGTCTCCGAGATGCCCAACTTGGCCTCCTCAGACGCGATACGCAGGTCACACATCTGGGCGATGGACCAACCACCGGCGAGGGCAAAACCGTTCACCGCGGCGATCAGAGGTTTCCAGGTCTTGGGCCACATGAATGGGGTTTCCTTTGTCATGCTGTGAGACGCATCCACCTGTAGGCCTTGGGCGTTGTCGTCGGCCCGCTCTTTCAAGTCTCTGCCCGAGCAGAAGGCCCGGCCGGCGCCGGTGATGATGGCGACGTAGGCTTCGGGATCGCCGTCGAACTCAACAAGCGCCTCCCCGAGTTCCCTCCGCAACAGCCGGTTGATAGCATTGAGAGAGTCAGGCCGGTTGAGGGTCATGGTAACGATGTTGCCCTGCTTCTCGTAGATGATGGTCTCAGCCAAAATTATTTGCTCCTAAAGAAATAGTGTATGAGCCGCTGCCAGGTACCTATGCGTACGGACCCAGGTCTGTTCCGCCAATCACGTGGATGTGGCCGTGGCTCTGGCTCTGCATGCCGTCGTGTCCAAAATTGGAGAGTATGCGGAACCCGTTGGGGGCGTACATCGCGCCCATATCGACTGCCAGATTGCCCATGCGGGTCAACAGCTTGCTGCTCCACAGTTGTATCTGGCTCATGTGGTTGCGGGGCATGACTAGTAGCATCAGAGGCACCCAGGTGAGCTTGTTCACGATAACCATCAGCTCGTCGTCCAGATATCGGTACTTAGCCGGTTCTTGGCCTTCGGATATGAGGCAGAATACGCAGTTGGGGTCTGAACTCAAGAGCAGTTGGTCCTAATCGTCGGCGGCTCGCGCGGGAGTCTCACTTCGAGATTCACGCTTTGAGACTATAGGTTGCCCCCTTTTTCTTGTCAATGAAACGGCGATTTGCCAGGCTTGAGCCCTGCCTGTGGTATCATTTCCCACGGAGGACGACATGTTCGGATTAGCCGTGCTTACGGTCAGCACATCAGGGTCACAAGGAAAGCGGGACGACAGCAGCGGGCAGGCCATAAAAGACCTGCTAGAAGGCGACGAATTCCACGTGGTCCGCTATCAGATCGTTAGCGACGATAAGGACACCATCTCAGCGAAGTTGGCTGAATGGGCCGACGCCGAAGATGTAGACCTGATCGTGACCACCGGCGGCACCGGGCTGGGCCGGTATGACGTTACTCCCGAAGCATGCTTGGCCATCCTGGACAAAGAGGTGCCCGGCATGGCGGAGGCGATGCGGGCCAAGACATTGGAATTTACACCGATGGCTATGATCAGCCGTTCGGTAACCGGCATACGGGGCAATACTCTGATAATCACCCTACCGGGCAGCACCAAGGCCGTCCAGGAGTGTCTGGACGTGGTGATGCCTGTTATACCCCACGCGTTGGAACTGCTCCACCGCGAGACTGTGAGCGAACACCCCCGTTAGAGGGCTCAGATACGCTAGGGACTCTGTCTTCTTCGCTTCGGGTGGAGGACAGGGTTCCGTGGCTTCAGTTGAGCCTGGCATTGTAGAAACGATGAGATTCCTCGTCGGCCTTCGGCACTCCTCGGAATGACAGAAGGGTGGGCGGCTTCCAGAACGGAATATACAGATTTGTTGAGGGCCGTAGTTGGCTCCCACATTAATTAAAAAGAGCTGTGACGATGAGCGAAGAGACCGGTCAAGAACAGATTGTTTATTGGCCCAGGATTAAGGAGATTCTGGACGGTATCATGGCACGTTGGATCGAACGTTGGGGACGCCAACCCCTACCCGGTATCCACGCGTATTATTGGGAGACGCCAAAAGATATCCAGGAATCAGTATTGTCCGGACTTCGGGCCATCGAACCCGGACTGCCGGCCAGGGAGACCAACCTAGTGAAGTCATTGGCCAGGGCCGTAGGCACCTCGGGCAAGATGCCCCTGCGCGGGCCGTTTTTGTCCACGGAAGAGGTTGACGAGGTAGTGGCCTGGATCGACGGAGGCATGCCTGAGGGTCCGTAGCCTTTAGTCGCACCGTAAATCTAAAAAGAAAGAGCCTTCTGCGGAAGGCTCTTTCTTTTTTGCTTTGCTGGTCGTTGGGTTGCCCGAGTTAGACCAAAGCCGGCTCGGCTTCCTTGATGTAAACCTGGAGGCGGTTCCGGGTGTGGTCTATGATTACGATCCGGCCCTGGGAGTCAATCTTGACTGCGCAGGGATGGGCCAGACCTTGCTCGTAGCCAGGGTCGTTGGCGTAAGCAAGCGACCGCTGCCGTATCATGTCCGGATTGGAGGCCAGCTTGTCCCGGCCCCACTTGGAGAGCTCGGCTTGCCCGTGGAACTCGGTGATGTACCGGCCGTCCGGCGCGAAAACCTGAACGCGGTTGTTCATCCAGTCGGCAACGTAGATGTCGCCGTCTGAGTCCACAGCCAGACCGTTGGGACGGTTCAGTTGGCCGACGCCGCTGCCGCTGGAGCCGATGGAGGCTTCCCATTTGCCGTCGGCGGTAAACTTTTGGATGCGGTCATTGCGCCAGTCAGCGATGTAGATGTGGCCTTCGCCGTCAAGCGCGATACCCCACGGATTGTTGAACTCGCCGTCGGCGCTCCCCTCAGAGCCGAACTTGCTGATGTACTTGCCGTCGAGGCTGAATTTCTGGACCCGGTTGTTGCCGGCGTCAACGACGAATATGTTGTCGTCGGAGTCGATAGCCAACCCGGCGGGACCCTTCAGTTCTCCGTCTCCGGAACCGGCGGTGCCCCACTTGCTGACGAACTCACCGTCTGAGGTGAACTTAGTGATTCGGTTCAACCATTCGTCGGCTAGGTAGACGTTGCCTTTGCTGTCCAGAGCAACGGACGTGGGCCACATGAATTCGCCGTCGGCCTCGCCGTAGGCGCCGAATTCAGTTACGTAGTCTTCGTCCATAGTGATTACTGTGATGTGCACGCCATCCGGCCGGTTCTCATAAGATCGGTTGCAGATGTAGACCGTGCCGTCGGCTGCGATGGCCATATCCGTGGGGTTACGGAAACCCGTCCCTGCGAATTCGGCGCGGCCTACGGCATGGCTGTACTTGTATGTTCGGCTGGTTAGACCGAAGAAATGTGTCGCCATATCTCTTTACCTCTTCGTCGATTGGTGCGCCGGACCACCTAAACTCTGGCCAGTAGCCCAATGAGCGGCCCGGCGATTTTTGCAATGTTTAGCCGATTTCGACCTGCAGCTATTTAAGCGAGGAACTTGGCCCGCTCAAAGTTGCCGCCAACGATGGGCTCGGCATCCAACTGGAACCAGTCTTCCAAGATTGTAGAGTAGACAGACCGGAAGTCCAGGTTGAACTTCAGGTTGCCGCCATCTTCCTGGTCGGCCGGAGCGAGGGACGGGTACGTGCCGTAGACACCGCCCTTGACATGTTCGCCCACTGCGAAGGCAACGCCCGCGGCGCCGTGGTCGGTGCCGGAACCGTTGTCGGTAACCCGGCGTCCGAACTCACTGAACAGCAACAGGGTTACGTTGTCGCTGGCGTCATGCTCCCGCAGGTCGGTCATGAACGTGTCCACAGTGTTGGAAACGTCGGTCAACAGTCCTGCGTTGGCCTGCGCCTGATTGGCGTGGGAGTCAAAGCCGTTGTACGGAGACGTGGTGTACAAGACCCGCGTGCCGAATCCAGCCAGGTGGGTCTGTGCGATGTTCTTCATGTACTGGCCGATGGCGGTGGGCGAGTACTCCACACTGGAGGTGTAATTGTCCGGTGCCGTGGACAGGATGTCGGCGCCCTTGAGGGCGTCGGTGCCGGTCTGGTGAATGTAGTCCATGACCGCGCCGGTGCCGATGGCGGGGGCATACATCCGGCCGAACACGTCAAGCGCGTCGTTCCGCTGGTTTTCGCCCTCGATACCGGTCAACAGACCGTAGGTCTCCAGATTGCCCACGGAAGCGACGGGGACGCCGTCCATGACCAAAGCCCGGGGAAGACCGCGGCCGAAGTTGACGGCGGTCAGAACATTCTCGGAGTTCGGATCCAATTGTTTGGTGGCCCGGCCCAGCCAGCCCTCGGTCCCGATGATTTCCGGCTCACAGGTGTGCCAGATGTCCATGGAGCGGAAATGTGAGTAGCTGGGAGTGGGATATCCGATACCAACGAAGATGGCCAATTTGCCTTCGTCCCAGAATTTCTTCAAAGGACCCATGGTGGGATGGAAGCCAATCTCGTCGTTGATGGGGATGATCTGGTCTTCGGGAACCCCCAAGGTGGGGCGGAAGTCCCGGTAAAAGCCGTTGTTACGAGGGATGACGCAGTTTAGGCCATCGTTTCCGCCGGACAGGGAAAGTACTGCCAGGACGGGATCTTTCTTGGTTTGGACCATGATTTCTCCTTTCGTTTTTCGGTATCTCGAGAGTTAGCCTAAATCGCGTTGGCTTACTCGAACTGGAATTCGGCGGTGGCAGCAATCATTTGGAACATCTCGCCGGTGCGCCTGGTGAATTCTGACTGCTCTGATGCGTTGCCATGGCTCAGGTCTCCCTCTTGGGAAGCGTGGGCGATCAACTGACCCATGGTGTCTGGGGTTACCTGGACGGGGCCGGTCAGGTCCAGACAGCCATTGACGAACTGTTCCGGGGTAAGCTTGGCGCCCAGACCCATCATGCGGTTGACCAGGGAGCGGACTCCCTCCAACTCGGTGTTGCCGAGCATGTCGGAGGCGAAGTTGATGCGCTCGACAAGAGTTCCGCTATCGATCCACTCGCGGCCGGTGTGCCAACCTTCAACGGTGGGCGGGTTCATGAGGTCCATGCCCATGTACTTGGGCTCCTGGGAGGCCTCGAAAAGACCGGGCTGGTAGCCCTGGAACTCTCCGGTCATGCGTATTAGGCTGACAACCATCTCGGTGGGGTTCTTGACCTTCTGGTACCGGACCGAGTCATCTTTGAAGAAGTCGGAGGTGAACAGCACTTCCAACATCGCTTTGATGGAGTGGTCGGAGCCGTAGTAGGCCTTCTCCATGGCTTCGATGGCCTTCTGGTCCCGAGGCGGGGTCAGCCGCCAGGCCGGGATCTGGGGCTCGTCAGCGACGAAGTAGTTGTATAGATGACGGGCAAGGAACCGGGCGGTGGCCGGCTGCTCGCAGACGATTCTGATGATGTCGTCGCCGTTCCAGTTGCCCGTCTCGCCCAAGAAAGTCTTCTCGGAGTAGTCGTGGTCGGCGGGGTCGAACCGGAATTCCCAGGGGCTGCGGCCATGGGGGAACGGAGGATAGGGCGGGGCGATGTTCCAACCCGTGAAAGCCCTGGCGCAGACCTTGACGTCGTCTTCGCTGTAGTTGAAGGCTTCGTCCATCCCAACGCCCAGGGAGAAGAGCTCCAGCAACTCACGGCCATAGTTCTCGTTGAGGTTGGCCTTGTGGCTCTCGGTGTTGTCCAGGTAGTACATCATGCCTGGGTTGGTGGAGAGCTTGAGCAGCAGATCGTCGAACTTGCCCATCCCGTCTTGGCGGAAGATGTCGACCATCAGACCCATCTCTTGGCCACTGTCAATCTTGCTGTGACCTGCACAGAAAATCATGTGCCAGAAAAGGGCTACCTTCTCTTGAAGCTGGCGGGGGCTGTTGATCATGCGCCACATCCATTGCTGCACGTTGTTCTCGATGGCAGCCGCTTCGTAGTAGGAAGGGTTGTAGCGAATGAGCAGGTCTTCCTCGACGGCCTCTTGGCTCTCAGGATTGAGTAGCTCTTGTACTACGCTGTCATAACCTTGGGATGCCTTGGCTTCGATCTCATCGCGACTCGCTCCGAAACCGGCGCGGCGCAAGAGGTGGGCCATCAAGGCAATATCCTGTTCAGCCATGTGCTCCTCCTTGGGAAATGTGTGATTTTGTTCGTTACCGGGAGGCTACGCCACCCGTCTTCTTCGGTTACATCAAAATGGCGCAACAAGCATGGGTAACACCCAGGCTCGTAACACCTCTTATGTAACATTCATTACAAGGAAGAAATATAAACTAATGTGGGAGAAGTGTCAATCAAAAATAGGGCTGTTTTTGCCGTAGCTAAATTATGCCTGGCTAAAATTCAATCATCCACGGTTATGTAAGGCCTAAATCTCCGTTGGAATGGTCCGCAACTGGCCAGATTAGACCAAATGACCTTCATTTTACCGGTGCGTTCCCGCCGATTCGACCGGGAACCTGTAAATCATATCAGCTTCCGCTAGATTCGCACAGTCATCGACCAAGCGTAAACGCCTATCATGTACCTACGAGATTCCAGGCAGCCAAGCTACAGGCCGGCGAGGCTCCGATTTACCTTGACATGGTCTAAACCGCTTTGCTAGCATTTCAGCCATCGGTATCCATCGAATGCCGATGTATCAGATGCACGCCTGATTCGGCGTAAATCGAGTGGATTCGGCCGTCCCTGGGCGGCCCACCTTTTCTCCATAGAGAAGAGGAGTATGGTACAAAACGACGGCGCATGGCAATCACAAGGGAGTCAGGCCCCGGGGACGACGCTTCCGGGAATGTTCTCCAGATACAAAAGCTCTGTAGAAAAAGGGCTCTATGATGCCGTGCCCGGCGCTGATAACTTCGAAGCCTACCGGTTGCTCCGCTATCACCTGGGCTGGGTCGACCGACGGGGTGGCCCATTGGACACCTCTGTGACGCAAGGCAAGGCGCTCCGCCCCACGCTATGTCTCTTTGCCTGCAATGCATTAGCTGACGATTACTCCCAGTCATTGCCCGCAGCCGCAGCGGTGGAGTTGATCCACAATTTCTCACTGGTCCACGACGACATACAAGACCAGGATGTGGAGCGGCGGCACCAGCCGACCGTTTGGCATCTATGGGGGATATCCAAAGCCCTTTGGTCTGGCAACGCCATGCAATGCACTGGTGACCTATCAATGCTAAACGTGGCCGGGCAATCTATATCCCCCGCCACAGTCCTCCGGGTTTCTGAAATATTGACCGAGAGCTATCTGGAAATGATCCAGGGCCAGTGTTTGGACCTGAATTTCGAGTCCCGCACCGACATCAAGGCCGATGAATACCTCTATATGATTGCCTGTAAAACGGGCGCTTTGATTCGCTGCGCCCTCCAGATAGGAGCCCTTCTTGCCACTGAAGATGAAACGGCCGTGAAAGCGTTCGCTGAGTTTGGGAACCATCTGGGCCAGGTTTTTCAGATCAGGGATGACTACCTGGGTATCTGGGGAGACCAAGCCACCTTGGGCAAGGCCACCGACAGCGACATACGCCGCCGGAAGAAATCGTATCCAGTGGTATTCGCTCTGGAACGGGCCAGCGGAACGGCCATGGAAGACCTGCTCCGTATCTATGGACAGGAAGAACTGGAAGAGGACGACGTGCAGCGGGTGATGGCTGTTCTGGACGAAGTTGGCTCGCAAGAGTACTCGCAACGCCTTACAGAGGCCGCCGCAGCCAGGGCTTTGGAAGCATTAAAGCCGGTTTCGCTGCCCCGATGGGCGCAGACCGAGGCTGAAGAACTGGTTGATTTCCTCGCTCGAAGAGAATACTAGTCCTGCCGCCGCGGAATCAGAAAATGAAGGCCACTAAGGTTTTTACGATATGACCACTACAACGAACGGCGAACGAGCAAAACGGCCACTGGAGCTGTCCACGAGGCTGGCAGGCTACATCCTGAAAAACAAGCTCAAGGGACGGAAGAAATTTCCGTTGGTGACCATGCTTGAGCCTCTCGAGATGTGCAACCTGGCCTGTATCGGATGCGGACGCATCCGCGAGTACAAACCGGTATTGGACAAGATGATGTCGGTGGAAGTAGCGCTGGCCGCCGTCCATGAATCAGGAGCTCCCATCGTGTCCATCGCCGGTGGAGAACCAACTATCCATCCCCGGATAGACGAGATCATCAACAAGTTGATCGAAGAAAAATACTTCGTCTATTGCTGCACCAACGGATTGCTGCTGGACCGGGTGATGAACAAAGTTCCCCCTTCTAAATATCTGTGCTGGGTGGTCCATCTAGACGGCATGGAAGGGAAGCACGATGAGTCAGTGGACCGAAAAGGCGTCTTCACCAAGGCCGTCGACGCCGTCCAATCGGCCCTGGATCGCGGCTACCGCGTCTGCACCAACTCAACGGTCTTCCGCACCAGCGATGTCGAAGATCTTTCCGAGATGTTCCGGATGGTGGCGGATATGGGAGTTGAAGGTTCCATGATCTCTCCGGGATTCGACTTTGCAGACGCCCCGGACCAAGACATGTTCTTGACCCGCCAGGAATCTCACGCGGTCTTCCAAGAGCTGCTGTCGCCGGAGAACGCCGAGGGCGCCCGTTTCTACAACAATCCCCTATATCTGAATTTCCTCAAAGGGGACCGGGAATACCAATGCACCGCCTGGTCCAACCCAACCTACACCGTGATGGGCTGGCGAAAGCCCTGTTACCCTCTGGCCGATGAACACGTCGAGCACGTCCAAGAGCTTTTCGATGAAGACATCTGGGAAAAATACGGGGTGGGCAAAGACCCCCGGTGCGCCAACTGCATGATGCACTGCGGCTTCGAGTCGGCCACCATCTTCCAGGCCGTTAAGACGCCCAAAGACTGGATCACATTGATCAAATCCGGCGCTGCCCATAAGGGCGGCATCACCGCCGCTTAGGTCCAAGAGTAAGGGAATTTGTTGATTGTGGCTGCCAGCATGGAGCAAGAATTGACCGGTCTCCGCCGTGAATTGCTCGACATCGAAGACGTCACCGGGGTTCGTCCTCTGGTGGAGTTCCACGTATTGGGAGTTGGTCCGGAGCGGGCCGGCGCCTCGATGACGGCGTTGCTCGATCGTGGCGGTCCCAAAGTAGATGGAGTGCTGGTCGTCGGCGTGGCGGGAGGCATTGACCCCGAACTGGAGACCGGAGACCTGCTGCTGGCAGACCGGTACGCCCTCCAAGACGGAGCGGCCCAAGGCGCAGGACTGGCGATCAGGCCCGACCCTCAGATGCTCCAGTCCGCTCAACAGGCGGCGCTGGACCTCTCGGTCCCCACCTTTGACGGCGGTTCGTTGACCGTTGACCATTTAGTCGCGGAACCCGAAGAACGAGTGGAACTACGGACCCGGTATCAAGCCACCAGCGTCAACATGGAAGACTACCGGGTAGCCGAGGCGGCCCAGAAAGCGGGAGTCCCGTTCCTGTCAGTCCGGGTGGTCTTGGATACCGCCAGCCAGCGCCTGCCTGGCTATCTGCCGGGTCTGGCCAGGTCGCGTTGCAAAGTAGTGACCAAGGTCTTGCTCATGCCTTGGCGGATCCCCAACACGCTGCGTCTCAAAAAGCAGCTGCAACTTTGCCAGGCGGTATTGACCAACTTTGGGCTGTCCTACCTGAAGGCGTCCGGTAACATCCGCGCCGGCTAGGTCCCGATAATCAGGTTTAAAAAATGAAGGTACTGGTCACCGGCGCCACCGGGTTCATCGGCGGAAACTTGGCCCGCGAGCTGTGGCGTCGTGGCGACGACGTGCGGGCGCTGGTGCGTCCGGGCAGCAACCGATTAACAATCGAAAACACCGGAATCATCCCAGTGGAGGGCGACATCCTGGACCGGCAGTCGGTTGACCGTGCCGTCCAAGGCTGCGAGGCAGTGTTCCACGTGGCCGCCGCCTACACCTTCTGGTCCAGGGACCCGGCCGGGGTATCGCGAACCAACGTGGCAGGCACGTTAAACGTGCTTGAAGCGGCACGTCAATCGGGGGTATCCCGAACGGTCTACACCAGCACGGTCGGGACCGTTGGGCTCCTTAAAAACGGTATTGCGGATGAAGAAACTCCTCTGGACCTAAAGTCGCTCCACGGTCATTACAAGAAGTCCAAGTTCCAGGCGGAGCAGGAGGCCCTGGCCTTGGCGGCGGCGGGGATGCCGCTGGTGGTGGTGAACCCCACGGCGCCGGTGGGGCCGTGGGACGTGAAGCCCACGCCAACAGGGAAGATGGTCTTGGATTTCCTGCGAAGGAAAATCCCGGCGTATCTGAAGACAGGAATGAATCTGGTGGACGTGGCGGACGTGGTCGAAGGCCACATCTTGGCATTGGGGAAGGGAAAGACCGGAGAACGGTACATCTTGGGCAACCGAAACGTGAGTTTGAAGGAAATATTCGACATATTAAGCAGCCAGACCGGCCTGCCAGCGCCCCGAATCAGGGCGCCTTACTGGCTGGTGGTAGGTGCTGGCTATGCCGACCGGTTCGTTGAAGGCACACTCCTTCGCAGGGAACCGGCTATACCAGTGGAAGGCGTATTGGCGTCCAAGACTCCAGCCTACGTCAGTTGCGAGAAGGCGGTCAGGGAACTTGGGCAGCCCCAGCGGCCCATCGAAGACGCATTGAAACAGGCGGTCGATTGGTTCACTGAGCATGGCTATATGAACGGAGACCGGCAGCCGGTCAGGAGCAACGCAAACTGAAGATGGTGGCCCAACCGAAACATACACCCGTCGATCAGGCGGCCGACCAAGCGGTGCGGCGGTCCCAGGAGTATTTCCGCCGTACTCAGCATCCCGAGGGCTACTGGTGGGGCGAACTGGAATCCAACCCCACCATGGAAGCCGAGTATCTGATGCTGTGCTATTTCACCGGCCGCCATGACCCAGAACGCTGGCGCAAGGTCTGTAATTACATCTTGAGCAAACAGCGGACCGACGGCTCATGGGGCCAGTATTACGAAGCTCCTGGGGATCTCAGTACATCGGTCGAATGCTACTTCGCCCTCAAGCTGGCGGGACATTCTCCAGACTCGGAGCCGCTACGGAAGGCCCGCGAGTTCATCTTGTCCAAAGGCGGGATGCCAAAGGTGCGGATCTTCACCAAGATCTGGTTGGCCTTGTTCGGGCAATGGGACTGGAAAGGAACGCCCAAAATGCCGCCGGAGATGATTTTTTTGCCATCGTGGGCGCCCTTCAACATCTACGAATTCGCCAGTTGGGCCCGCGCCACCGTGGTCCCGATGTTGGTAATCCTGACCCGCCAGCCGTACTGTCCGGTGCCCGAGTCGGCCAACATCGACGAACTCTATCCCAGCGGACGGGACGGCACAGACTATACTCTGCCAAAACCTACAGGTGGCTTCGGCTGGGCCAAGGGTCTCTACTGGTCCGACAAGCTGATAGGGCTCTACCAGAAGTTGCCGGTCCATCCTCTCCGGGGACGGGCTGAGCAGAAGATCATTCGATGGGTTTTAAAACACCAGGAGGCTGATGGCTCTTGGGCAGGGATCCAGCCGCCCTGGGTCTACTCGTTGATCGCTCTTCACACAATGGGATATGGGTCGGAGCATGAGGCGGTCAAGAAGGGATTCCAGGGCTTCGAGACATTCGCATTGGAGAACGAAGACAAGTGCAACGTCCAGGCGTGCATCTCCCCAGTATGGGACACCTGCATCGCCCAATTGGCCCTGGTGGAATCGGGCGTAGCGCCCGACGACGCCATGGTCCAGTCATCGGCCAGGTGGCTGATGGACAAACAGGTATTCGCTGGCGGTGACTGGCAGGTCCGGGCCAAAACCGTCCGCCCGGGCGGATGGTCCTTCGAATTCGATAACCAGATCTACCCGGACATCGATGACGCCTCTATCGTCGTGATGGCCCTCGATCAAGTCCGGCTGCCTGAGGCAGAGGAATCACGCCGGGCCGACTCCATTCTGCGAGGTGTGGAGTGGATGGCCGGTATGCAGTCCAAGAACGGCGGTTGGGCGGCATTCGACAAGGACAACAACAAGAAATATCTGACCAAGATTCCGTTCTCGGATTTTGGCGAGATATTGGACCCACCAAGCGTCGATGTGACAGCTCATTTGCTGGAGATGTACGGTCGCTTGGGCTACACCAGGGAAGACGCGGAAGTCGCCCGGGGCTTCGAATATGTGATCAGCGAACAGGAAGAAGACGGCTCCTGGTTCGGGCGTTGGGGCGTGAATTACGTCTACGGCGCCGGTGCGGTCCTGCCGGCATTGGAAGCCATCGGCGAAGACATGTCTCAGCCGTACGTCCGCCGGGCAGTCGATTGGGTGGTGGCCCACCAGAACGAAGACGGCGGGTGGGGTGAGAGCTGCGGGTCCTATGTGGACCCTACTCTCCGCGGCGTTGGGCCCAGCACCGCGTCTCAGACGGCCTGGGCCTTGCTTGGACTGGTCGCCGCCAAAGAACACGAGAGCGAAGCTACTCAGCGGGGGCTGGCCTACCTCGCCGAAACACAAGACGCTGACGGCTCCTGGGACGAGCCGTATTTCACGGGCGCCGGATTCCCTGGTTACGGCGGCGGTGAGCGCCTCACAGAATTCCCCGATATCGGAGAAACCAGTTACCAAGGCTTCGATATGCCCGCCGGATTTATGATTAACTACCACCTGTACCGCAACTACTGGCCATTGCTTGCTCTTGGAAGGTATTTCCAGGCCATCTCCGGACGGTAGGACAGGGGCCAAGCCAGGGAGAGCTCTAAGAAGAACAAGAATCAACAACCAGATCAATTTGGGGCTAACAAATTAGGGGGTCTCCAATATGAAAACTAGGTCTTTTTGCAAGCGGGTAAAAACCAAGTGTGCGCCGGAATTCATCGACATTACAGACTGGGTGGCCGAGTGTGTCGCTGAATCCCAGATCGCCAACGGGTTCGTCGTTGTGTATTCCAAGCACACCACCGCGGCGGTCAAGATAAACGAGAATGAGCCGTTGTTGTTAGATGACATGGCTGGGTTCTTAGAGAAGATATTTCCTCGGGACCACAGCTACCAGCACAACAACTTTGAGATTCGTACGGTAAACATGAACGAAAACGAGTCCCCCAACGGCCATGCCCACCTGCAACACCTTCTGATGGGCACCAGCGAGACTGTGCCGGTGATGGATGGCCAGATGCAATTCGGGACCTATCAGAGCATCTTCTTTATCGAGTTAGACCATCCACGCCTCCGTGAAGTCCTGGTCCAGATCGTCGGCGAATAAACACTAGACCTCTCTGCGGCCCAGACTAAGACGACACCCGGTCTGGGCCGAGCCTCATTACCTTTCATCCGCAGTAGGCCCTATGCAGCTTCCCACCACCGACCCCAAATTGGACTTGGAATCCGCTTACGAAGCTTGCCGGACGATCACCCGCCGGGAAGCCAAGAACTTCTACTACGCCTTTTTGACCCTCCCCGCGGCCAAACGCCGGGCCATATATGCCGCCTACGCCTTCTGCCGCCACTGCGACGACTCGGTTGATGAAGAAACCTCTGCCGACGCCAAATTAAAGGCCCTATCCGATCTTCAAGCCAACCTGGACAATACTTATTCAGGCAGCGCCTCCAGCCCCGTCTATGTTGCGTTGGCCGATGTGGCACGCAATTACAAGATCCCCCAGGCCTACTTCCAAGAGATCATCCTGGGCGTCGAAAGCGACTTGGTAAAAGACCGTTTCCAAAACTTCGACGAACTCAAGGAATATTGCTACCGGGTAGCCTCCGTGGTGGGGCTGATCTGCCTTCAGATCTTCGGTTACGAGGACGACGACGCCAAGGAATACGCCGTGGACCTGGGGTTGGCGATGCAGTTAACCAATATAATCCGGGATGTGCGGGAAGACCTCGATATGGGGCGTGTCTATCTACCTCAGGACGAGATGGCCCGCTTCGGCTATTCGGAAGAGGACCTGAAAAACGGTGTCCGTAACGAAGCCTTTTTGGAGCTCATGAGATTCCAGTCGCAACGTGCCCGGGAGTACTTCGACCGCGGCTTCAAGTTGTTGCCGTATCTATCCCGCCGGTCCCGAGCCTGCCCCGCAGTCCTGGGAGCGCTTTACTCCAAGGTCTTGGACCGGATCGAAGCGTCGGACTATGACGTCTTGGAGTCCAGGGTGTCCTTGAGCAAGGCCGAAAAGATCGGCATAATGGCCAAGACTTGGCTGGGCAGTATGTTGCCCCTCCCTTCCTCCCTCCGGTAACCTCTACCTAACACCTTAAGTCCAAACTGCGCTTGTCATTTGAACGATCATTCGCCCGGTAATACGGCAGGATAGGATGGCCCAACAGGGAAAGGTAGTAGCGATCACCGGAGCCTCGGGTTACGTTGGCACCAAACTTCTGGAGCGGCTGGAGCAAGAGCCCAGCCTCCGAAAATTGGTGGCCTTCGACGTTAACTCGCTGCCGCTGCCCGTCCATAATATCGCCTTCTACCGTAAGAACGTGTCGGAACCCATCGAAGATGAATTAAACGACCGGGGCGTAACCACCTTGGTTCATTTGGCGTTCAACGACCGGCGTGGGGCCAATCGCCGCGAGATAGACGCCATACATGAGGAGAACCTCGAGACCTTACGGTCGGTGATGGCCTCCTGCGCCAGCGCGCGGGTCACTCACTTGATATACCTCAGCTCCCACTCGGTTTATGGCGCCCACAGCGACAACCCAATACCCATCACCGACGATGCGCCGATGCGGCCGTCCCACGATTTTCCCTACGCCCACGACAAGCACCACTGCGAGCTGCTTTTGGACGAATACGCCCGAGCCCAGCAAGACGTCAAGATCACTGTGTTGAGGTCGTGCACCGTGTTGGGTCACGGCGCAGACAACCTGGCGACTCAGTCCTTCTTCCACTCCTGGATGCTCGGCGTGTTCGACTACAACCCGCCGATGCAATTCGTTTATGACGACGACCTGGCCCGCGTCATGTCGATCATCATCCAGAAAGAGATACCAGGAACCTTCAACGTGGCCGGAGACGGGGTTGTCCATTACCGGGATATGGCCAAGATCATCAAGAGCAGGTTGGTTAACCTGCCGCCCTTTTTGGCCTATCCGTTGGTCAAATTATGCGGCGGTTTACGCCTGCAGCGGGATGCCTCCACCGATTCACTTGACCGAGTCCGCTGGCCCATCTTGATGAGCACCGGCAAACTGCACAAGGCCACCGGATACCGGTTCTGGCACACGGGCCTGGAGTCGCTGAGCGCCTTTGCCAACTCCGGGTATTTCTACAGGGACCCGGCCCCTTTCTAAGCTAACCGCGCCGCTCCAGACAAGAAAACCATGGCCGAACCGACCAAACTTCTCATCGATACCGACCCAGGAGTGGACGACGCCGTGGCCATATTTATGGCCCTCGCCGCGCCGGACGTTGAGCTCTTGGGCCTGACGACCGTAGGCGGAAACGTCCCGCTGGCCAGGTCTACCCGCAACGCCCTGGCCCTGCTGCAAGCGGCGGGCCGGAGCGATATCCCGGTGGCCAAAGGCGCGTCCCGTCCGTTGCGGGGCAGGTTCAGATACGCCCCCCAATTCCACGGCCCGGGAGGGCTGTCCCGGCGACTACCGGAACCGACCGAAGGGCCGTTTGAAAAGGGAGCGGTCTGGTTTCTGGCAGATCAATTGAACCGCCAACCCGGCAAAGCGATTCTGGTGGCGTTGGGTCCGTTAACCAACGTGGCGCGGCTGCTGTGGGAATACCCGGCGGCGTTGGAACAGGCCAAGAACATCGTGGTCATGGGCGGGGCGGTCAACACGCCCGGCAACGTCACTCCAAAGGCGGAGTTCAACTTCTACAGCGACCCTCCAGCCACCGAGATAGTTCTCTCTAGCGGTCTGCCCGTAACCGTGGTCGACCTGGCGGCCTGCCGGCAGGTGGGAATCAGCCGCGAGCAGGCGCTTAGTCTCCACTCAGCCCACCCCATAGGGCGGCTGACACTGGAGATGCTTCAAGGGTGGTTCGGTAAAGATATGGGCAGGCAATGGTTCGAGTTCTACGACCCATTGGCCCTGGCCATCGCCCTGGAACCGGCCATCGCCACGTTCGCAAAAGCGGACCTGGACGTTGGCCTCGAAGAGAACGAGTCCTGGGGAGAGACTTCAGAGACGGGCGGGCCGGGCGAGATATCACTGCCACAGCAGGTGGACTCCTCCCGGTTCTTTGGCCTCCTTGAGGGTTTACTGGAGTTGGAGGGGTTCTAGCCTACTTCGCCAGCGCCGCCGCCCCGTGACGAACCATGGGAATCAGTTCTTTGCCCCAGTCGATGGTGTCTTGCATCGGGTCGAAGCCCCGGATTATGAACGCGTCAGCCCCGGCCTGGTGGTAGGCCAGTAGGGATTCGGACACCTGCTCGGCGGTGCCTACCAGAGCGGTGGTGTTGCCGGCGGCGCCGGTGGTAGCGGCGATGGGCATCCAGAGGCGTTTGTCGTGGATGTCGCCCTGGGACGCAAAGTTCAGTAATCGGCGTGATCCCTCAGATTGCAGCCTGGCCGGTTTTCCTGGGCCGATGGTGTCTCCTACCGACGACTTGACCCGCTCTAAGATGCCCTGGGCCCGTTCCCAAGCTTCGCCTTCGGTGTCTCCGAGGATTGGTCTGACTGAAACGCTGAACTTGATAGTGCGGCCGTAATTGGCGGCTCGCGCCCGGATATCCGCGATCTGTTCTTTGATCGACGCCAACGGTTCGCCCCAGAGGGCATAGACATCGGCCCGCTTTGCGCCGACTTCCTTGGCCACGTCTGATGCCCCGCCGAAGTACAGGGGGACGTGTGGTTTCTGAAAAGTCCTGACTTCGCTCAGGTTCTGCTCGAACCTGTAGAACTCTCCGTCGTGGTCGAAGGGGGTGATTTCGGTCCAGACCCTCTTCATTACCCCCATGTACTCATCGGTGCGCCGGTAGCGGGCGTCGTGGTCGATCCAATCGCCGTCTCGCCGCTGCTCTACGTCGCTTCCGCCGCTGATGATGTGCATGGCTATGCGACCCTGGGTCAGTTGATCTAGGGTGGCTATCTGCCGGGCAGCCAGGGTCGGGACCATGAACCCAGGCCGGTGGGCGATGAGATAGCCCAAGGTCTTGGTCCGTGACGCGGCATATCCGGCGACGCCGAAACCCTCAGCCGTGGCGGAGGAATACCCTATCAGTACTTTGTCGAAGCCGCTGTCTTCGTGGGCCTGGGAGAATTCGGCGATATATTCCGAGTCTATCCCGGCGGGAATCTCGTCGGCGGGATTTATGCCGCCACCGAATAGGCTGACCGTGACGCCCCGGGAGGAGTCCCGCTCCCGGTTAACGCCAATCATGCCCATTATCTCTACTTCAGACAATGGATCCGCTCCTAACTCTGAGCCGCTAGGGAACGGCGCGGCGGCGCGAATACTACGATGACGGTGAGTTCTTCGGTGATCGAGTGGAACCGGTGATCGATGTGAGCGTCGATGTAGATGACCGATCTGGCGCTCACGGGGCGGTTTTCCCCGGCCACCTCGATCGTTCCAGCTCCCGACACGATGTAGTAGATCTCATCTTCGGTATGCGGCACCTGGGGGTCGGTGGCCCCGGCCGCCAGGACGTACAAGCCAACACTGAGGCGTTCGGCCCGAAGAAATTCGTGATACAGCTCGCCGTTCTTGCGGTGGCCTGCCACGATCTCGGACATGTCGAATGCGTCCATTTTTCTCCTGTCTCTGCTGGGAGTGGGCGGACGTGCCTGACACCCGGTAATTCACCCGTAATTTTCCGAGTATATCATGGTGATTGATAGGTTATGTCGACCAACTTACCGCAGACCGTAAAAATGCCAACTGTTCTGCGAAATGGACGGTGTGCTAACGTGGTGTTATGTCTACAGGAAGCAACCTGGACCAGTCCCCGGAGCCGGAGCAAGATGCCGGAGAACCTGGAACCGCAACAGACTCCCAACGTGGCCCAAACCGGCATTCACTCCAGAGTCTGGAGGACTCTGCCGGGGAACTTGCCAGGGCCATGGAGCTGCCCGCACCAAGGGGCCAGACCCAACGCGAAGCGCTCATCCTGGCGGCCCGCCGGGCCATTGACGCCCCTGATCTAAATGGCATAAACCTCAAAGCCCCCGAATGGGACAGCCACCGGGCGGAGCTGGACGAACTTCTGGCCGCCGGGACGGCGTTGGCCTTCATCCGCTCCGAATTCGGGCGCTACCTCACCCCAGTGGCCTGGGAACAGGACGCAGCCGAGATAAAGGAAGTCCTGGCCGAGGCCGGCGGCCGCCGCACCCGGCTCCTCTCCAGCAAGTACCGCCACGCCCGAAGCGTGCTCTCCCAGATGTGCCTGTCATCGTTGCCATCCGAGTTAGCAGGCCAGATGGCCTTGTTGAACGCCGTCATCGATTCCCAGGAGCAAGGGAGCATCATTGAAGGCCTAATGCCTCTGGGTATCTCGCTTTTTAGCCAGGGACGCATCGCCGGACCCCAAGCCTGGCCGGCCCTTGAGTCCATCGCTTTGTGGCGTCGCAAGATCGAGGACGAGATCGAAGCAGGCCTCGTGCCTGCCGGGCTGCTGGACTATCTGGAGGCGGACCATTCCCACGGACTTCTAGTGCCACTGGTTCAAGCGGTTGAGGAACTAGCTTCGGCCCAGCAGACCCATTCCAATGCCGTGGGCGCCAAGCTGGAAGCGGCGCGCCGCGACCTCCTGGACCTGGGGATGCGGAACCCGTTGCTCAACTACCGGCTGCTCCGCTCGAGGGGCGCCCGCCTGCAGGGCCACTCACCACAAGAGTTGCTCGACGCGCTGGACGAACAAGAACGGGTCGCGATATTGGTACCGGAATCGGGCTCGGACACCTCCGGTACAGAACGCCGACGCTATCTTCAGTTGAACACCGTTCACGACGCCACCGACCTAGACCGGAGACTTCTTTCCACTTACCGCCTGGCCAATTCCTTCATACAGGAGCAGGGGGTAAACACCCTCTTTCTGGCGCTAGGGATGCTGGAATGGCGAGACAACGGCGCCAACTCAGACCCCCGACTGGCCCCCTTGGTCTTGCTGCCAGTAAGCCTGGAACGGACCAACCCACGGGGACAGTTCCAATTAACTCATACGGGCGAGGACCCTGTTTCCAACGTTTCACTGCGGGAAAAACTGAGACTGGAATTCGGCATAGCCCTGCCCGAGTTGCCCGACGCCGATGGATTGGACATAGGGGCCTACTACGAGTTGGTCGCCGAGTCCCTGGAAGGACTTGACGGCTGGACGATTGACCGTGAAAGGGTCTCCTTGGGGTTCTTTTCCTTCAGCAAATTCCTGATGTACCGGGACCTCGACGTGGCCACTTGGCCGGACGATTCATCTCCCGCCGAACATCCAATAATCGGGGCACTGCTGGAGGACGGGTTCGACGAGGAGCCTTCACTCATCGGAAGCGACGACAATCTGGATGCCGTGCTGGCTCCGGGCGACAGCTACCACGTGGTCGACGCCGACGGCTCCCAGACCCTGACCCTATTGGATGTGAACCAGGGAATGAACCTGGTGGTCCAGGGGCCGCCCGGCACCGGAAAGTCCCAGACCATCACCAATATGATCGCCGAGGCCGTGGGCCACGGGCGGACCGTATTGTTCGTGTCCGAGAAGATGGCGGCGTTGGAGGTAGTGAAACGACGATTGGACAACGTGGGATTGGGCGACGCCGTTCTGGAGCTGCATAGCCACAAAACTGCCAAGAAGTTGGTGCTGGACGAACTCGCCCGCACGCTGGACCTGGGCCGCCCACGCACCGGAGCCGTTGCAGAAGACATCACCGAATTGGCCCGCTTGAGAGAGCGTCTGAACAGCTACTGCGATGCCGTAAACCGGCCAGTTGGGGATTCAGGAGTCACGCCATTCCAAGCGGCCGGAGAACTGCTGAGTAACTCGGAACACGGTCTCCCGAAGACAACTATCTCCAACATCAGCCGATGGTCCCAGGCAGAGTACCGCCACAAGCGTGGGTTAGTCGAGGAGTTGCAGGCTAGGGCCACCGCAATGGGCCCGCCGAAAGACCACCCATTCTGGGGCTCGAAGTTGAATGACCTACTGGAACTTCGGCCCGCCGACCTAGGTGAGCTTCGGACCACGCTGGAAAGCTACCGCGACGCAATCGTGACACTGAATAAGTGGGTCGACGACCTAGGCCAGATCATGGAGTTCGCTGCCCCGGCGGACCTGGTAGGTATCGAGCGGTTGGTTGGCGCTGCCAGCATGGCGGCGAGCGCACCGGGGCTTGACGGCGTTGACCTGAAGAACGCTGCATGGACCGAGCGGGCGACCGACGTGCGAAACCTGGTGGATTCCGGTTCCGTGATGGCCGAACTTAAGGCCGGCTATGGCCCGTTGCTCAGACCCCTGGCTTGGGAACAGGATCTCTCAGCCGAGCGGCTTGTCTTGGAAACCCAAGGAGTCAAACCTTGGCGTTTGCTAATCTCAGACTACCGGCGCACCAGACAGCGGCTCACCGGACTAACTTCGACCAAGCAAGGTCTTGGAGCTAAAGAGTTGCTGGCCATGGTGGAGGCGATACAGTCTCACCAACGAAACGAGGCGATCTTCCAGGCACTTGAATCGTTCGGACCCGAACTATTCGGCCAAGGCTGGCAGGGCCGGGATTCCGACTGGCCACGGCTTACTTTCGTTGCCGATTGGCTTTCGGAACTCAATTCCGACATCGCCAGCGGGCTGATGCCCCCCGAACTGTTGGATTACCTGTCCCGTGGGCCGGTCTCAGGCGAATTATTTGCAATCGACGAACGCCTCAACGATACCTTGATCCCGATACGCTATTTCGCCGCAAAGACGGCATCCAGCTTGGAGTTGGATGTTTCCAGACGGTTCGACCGGGCAGGGGACTTGGCGGAACAACCTTTGGAGCAACAGCTTCGGTTGGCCACCGGTTGTCTGGCGGACATGGAGAGCGTCCATGACATGGTGCGCCTGAACATCCAGGGTGCGAATTGTCAGGCGGAAGGCCTGGGAGCCATCCTGGAGGCGGCATACCTGTGGTCGTCCGGCGAAACAGCCTTACCCGACGTCTATGACCGGGCCTGGTACGAGGGCCTCTGGGAGCGCGCATTGACCAAGCGCCCCGAACTGGCGTCCTTCGATGGAGCGGCCCACGATCAGGTCAGGCAGACCTTCCAAGGCCTGGACCGCCGGATATTGCTCCACAACCGCACCCGGCTGGCTGAAGCGCACTGGGAACGCATGCCCCAGAATCAGGGAGGCGGCCAGTTGGCGGTGCTGCGGCGGCAGTTCGAGATGCGCCGCCGCCACCTGCCCATCCGGCAACTGCTGGAACGGGCCGGAAACCCCATCCAGGCGATCAAACCCGTCTTCATGATGAGTCCGTTGTCCATCGCGGCCTACCTGAGTCCCGGCGGCGTCAAGTTCGACCTGGTGGTGTTTGACGAAGCCAGCCAGGTGAAGCCGGTGGACGCCTTGGGAGCTGTCATGCGGAGCGGCCAGGCTGTTGTAGTGGGCGACAATCAGCAACTTCCGCCGACGCCATTCTTCGAGACGGCGGGGCAGGTCGAGGAATACAGCGATGACGACGTGACCAGCGATATCGAAAGCATCCTGGGCTTGTTCGCCGCCCAGAACGCGCCGAGCCGCATGTTGCGCTGGCACTACCGCAGCCGCCACGATTCCCTGATCGCCGTCTCCAACCACGAGTTCTACGGCGGCGATCTGGTGCTGTTCCCCAGTCCCGACGCCGGGCGGGTGGAAACCGGCCTTTTCTATCATCATCTACTGGACACCGTTTACGGCCGGGGGACCACCGGCACCAATCCCTTGGAGGCCGAGGTGGTGGCCCGGGCGGTCATGGAACACGCACAGACCAGGCCCGCACTATCCCTGGGTGTAGCCGCCTTCAGCATGGCCCAGACGAGAGAGGTCCTTGACCGGCTGGATGAGTTGCGGAGGGAAGACCCGTCGGCGGAGGGGTTCTTCTCGTCGCACCCCGACGAACCGTTCTTCGTTAAGAACCTAGAGACGGTGCAGGGCGATGAACGGGATGTGATCTTGGTCAGCATAGGCTACGGTCGGGCGGAGGACGGCCGGGTGGACTTGAATTTCGGCCCGCTCAACCGGGAGGGCGGAGAAAGGCGTCTCAATGTCCTAATCACTAGAGCCAGAAGACGCTGCGAAGTGTTCACCAATATGACCGAGGACGACATCGACCTGGAACGCACCAACTCTCAGGGTGTCCGGGCGCTCCGCACGTTTCTGGCATTCGCCCACAGAGGCGTCTTGGAATCCGAAGCTGGAGAGGGGGCGTCCGGAGGTGCGGCTGAGCAGGCAACCCGGTTCCAGAAGTCGGTTGCCGATGTAATCTCAGAGAATGGGTACCTGGTGGCGGAGTCTCCCGGATGGGGCACGGGCACGGTTGACCTGGCGGTCTCGGACCCGGAACAGCCTGGGCGGTACATCTTGGGGATCGAATGCGACGGCCCGTCCTACGACAGCGCCAGATCAGCCCGCGACCGGGACCGGCTGCGACCTCAGGTGCTGGAAGGGCTGGGTTGGAAGCTGCATCGTGCCTGGAGTCCGGAATGGGCAAGCAATCCCCAGAAGGAACTGGAACGAGTCCTGGCGGCCATCGACGCTCCTCATGCCCAGTCGCCGGAAGAGTTGATACAGGAGCAGGTCGAACCGGATTCGCCGGAAGAACAGTGCTTGGATAACCCCGGTGCGATCATCCGAGATGCAGTCCCTGCTCCGGCAGGCTATCAGGTTACTGAGTACCAGGAAGCAAAACTAAGTTCCCGGCCAGCAGACAGGAACCTAGCCGCGGCTTCAGCCAGGTCGTTGGAACGGTGGACCGTTAAGGTGGTGCAGGTAGAGAGTCCGGTGCATATCTCGGAGGTTGCTCGCCGCGTATGTACCGAATCAGGCGTCAAGCGGCCAGGCAAACGGGTACAAGATGCCCTAGACGAAGCGGTTTCCGAACTTGTCCGTTCGGGGCGCGTATTTCGGCGCGGCGACTTCCTCTGGAGCACTGACATGACCCGACCGCCGGTCCGCGACCGGTCTGGCCTACCGGCCACATCACGCAAGCTGGAGATGGTCTCAGACGAGGAGATGGCCGAAGCTATCTGCGTGGTGGTCGGGCGGTCTTACGGAATCGCCCGGGACCAAACTCCGGCTCGGGCCACCAAGCTGCTCGGCTTCTCCCGCACCACTCAAGCCATAAAAGACCGGTCCGACTCGGTGACAAACGGTCTATTATCCGAAGGACGGCTGGAAGCAGACGGCGATCTCTTAGTGATTGGCGAGTCGTCTGGCTCCTAGCCAGCGCCCAATATACGGTTCAAGTTACCGTATTTCGCGGGGTCCAGGTCCCGTCCCGCCAGCACCGGGTCGTCGGGAGAGAACCGATGGGCCCGGAAGACCGAATTGGCCCGTCCAGATGAACTGCCACCCGCCAGCCTGCCGCTATCGGCAAACAGGGGATTGATGTATTCCCAGACTATCTGGTGACCTGACGTCACCTCGATGAACCGCCCGGTGGCCCCCTCACAGATCAGCGTATTGCCGTTGGGCTGTCTTTCTGCGCCGCTGATCTGGTAGCTGTAGAAAGAGATGGCCGGCTCGCCCCGGTAATCCCAGGCGATGTCGTTGTTGGCCGGGTCGATCTCCACGATCCGGGAATAGTTGGTGTTGGGCGCGCGGCGGTGGGAGCCGTTATCGAACAACAGCACCCGCCCGTTGTCTAGGAAGCTGGGATTGTGCTGGTGAGATACCTCTCCGGGTCCCCATTTCCAAGTGAAACGCCCACTCTCCCGGTCAACTATCCCCACCGTGCTGGTCTGCCTGAAACTGACCAAGTAGTCGCCGTCGGCGGTCACGTTGATGCTGTTGCCGTGGGTCCATTCACGCCGGCCTTCCAACGGGCATATCACGTCTGCGTCAAAGTCCAAGTGCTCCCACGACTTCCATTCGTGGACGACTTCTCCCGAAGGCGTGAACTCCCGTACCACGTCGCCCAGCATCTGCACCGGGTCTTCGGCGGTTGCGAACCCTCCCTTGACCCGGAAGGTCATGTCCGACGACATCTCTTCCCAGACGAGCGCCAGAGTGTTGCCGTTGTCCAGGCGTTGGAAGTCGTGGTGCATCCATGGGTTCTCCAGTTCCCACACCGGGTTCCCGTCCCAGTCCAGCTCCACCAGCCCTCCTGTGTGGCCGCCAATGCCGGTCATGGGGAGTTTCTCGTCGGGCGCCAGACTCATGAAAAGCAGGTTTCCATTGGGCAGCAGGTTGGCGTAGTTGATGCCGCCGGGCCAATGCCACCGGTGGCAGATGCGGCCTTCCATATCGATGAGGTTGGCGTCAAAGCCGCGCAGATTGGCGAACAGGGTGTAGCCCCGGTGGCAATATTGGGGTGCGTGGTAGACGAGTCCGTGGGGGTGATGCAGCGACCAGCCCATTGTTCCTCCATGCTAAGTCAAGTTTTTGAAGCGGACCGGTGATTCCTAAGCTTTTTCGCCTGCGCCGGGATCCAGGATACGGGTGGTGAAGAAATGGCTCAGACCGACGGCCACCGGGATGGCCACCGCGTAGATAGCCAGAGCTACCGACCCTTCGACCGGCCAGGCTAGAACAGGTAGGCCAATCAAGAAGATGGCTAAAGGATAGATCGCCTTGCGTGTGACGTATAGAACGACCAAGCAAATGGCGCCGATGGGCAGCCCGATCAAGGGCAGCGATGCGATCAGCACGCCCACGGCGGTAGCCGCGCCGCGGCCGCCCCGGAACTTCAGGTGGACCGGGAAGTTGTGGCCGGCCAAGGCCACTCCACCAGCCATCATTTCCATGTAAGTGTCATCCACCAGCACCATGGCCAAAACGACCACCACGCCGCCCTTGATGATGTCGATCGCCCCCACGGCAACGCCGGCCTTGGCGCCCACGTTTCGGAATACGTTGGCCGCGCCGCTGTTGAAATCACCCATCTGCCGGATGTCCTGGCCCAGAATGTAACGGGTGAACAGGTAAGCAGTCGGAAGGCTGCCGATGGCGTAACTGAGTATTCCCAGGCCGGCCCAGGTCAAATCACAAAACTCCCATCTCGAAGGTCCGGTTAAACAAAACGGACGCCCATATAATGGGGCGTCCGTTGTATTCGCTGCTCAAGAGCACCTGCCTTTGATTACCTAGGCCGGCACCACTTGGGGCGAGACCACAGTGCACCAGTGCAGGTACTTGGGATTCCGACCTACAACGACATCGAAATACAGGTTTTGCAACGCAGTCGAAATCGGCCCCGGCTCGCCGGTGCCGATAGGGCGGCGATCCAGTTCCACAACCGGCGTCAGGTGAGCCGCAGTGCCGCTGAGGAACATCTCGTCGGCCAGGTAGAGTTCGCTGCGGTCGATGCTGCGCTCAACGACTTCGATACCTAGTTCGGCCTGCGCCAATTGCATGATGCTCTCCCGGGTGATACCCGGCAGCGCATTGTCTTCTGATCTAGGCGTGATTAGCTTCCCGCCGGCCACCATGAACACATTCTCGCCCGAGCCCTCAGACACGTGCCCATCTTGGCCCAGGATGATGGCTTCGTCGAAGCCAGCCAGGGTGGCTTCGGTCTTGGCCAGCATGCTGTTGACATAGATACCCGCGCTCTTGATCTGGGTCGGAATCATGTTGTCATCCACCCGGCGCCAAGAGGAGGTGCAGCATTTCAGGATGTCAGTGCCCAGGTAGTTCCCGAAGGGAACGGTGACCAATGTGAAATCGCTGGCCAACTCCTGAAGCTTGAGGTTGGCGACAACCTCCGCGCTCTTGTAGGCCAGAGGCCGGATGTAAATATCTGACTGGTGACCGTTGCGCTCCACCAAGTCCACGGTGATGTCGCAAAGTTGATCCGCGGTATAGGGTATGTCCAGCAGCAGTATCTTGCAGCCGCGAATCAGACGCTCGTAGTGTTCGCGCATCCGGAAGATGAACATCTTGCCTTGTTCTTCGTTCCAGTTGCCGCGGATACCTTCGAATACCGCTGTCCCATAGTGCAGCGCATGAGTTGTCACACTCACCTTGGCCTCATCCATCGGTACCACAGCGCCCTTGAAAAAGGCGTGCAGTTTTTGATTGCCGTTGACGGATGTAGCTTTGTTCGTGCCCACGGTAAGACCCCTTTATATCAGAATGAGGGCTAAATTATAATCGGCCAGCCACAGCTAGTACAACCGGGGTATAGATACAGACCACGCGCCCGTTGAAATTCCGGGGCCTGAGATCCTTGGAGTGGGACACAGTATGCCGGAGCTAACCGCCCGAAATTTGGCTTTCATTACCGGCGGCATGGAATTATGGGTTGAAGCCCAGCGGTGAACCTTGCCGATGGCGAATTGTGAAGAAGCCTTCAAGATTACTTCCTGGAGGCTTAAGGTATACTGGATTTTGATGCCTGGACCGAGTCCAAGGCATCTGCCGCACAATCTAGACCAGGGACCGGTAACAATTGGCTGAAATCACCAGACCCGACGGACGGCCATGGGACCAACACCGTCCGATCACCATCACACCGGGATATCAGAAGTACGCCGAGGGTTCGGCATTGATCGAGATGGGCACCACCAAGGTGCTCTGCGCCGCATCGTTGGAAGAGCGGGTGCCGGGATTTCTCCGGGGCCAGGGCAAGGGTTGGGTCACCGCCGAATATTCCATGCTGCCCCGGGCCACCAATACCCGCACCTCCAGAGAGCGCGATTCGGGCTACCCCAGCGGGCGTTCGCAAGAAATTCAAAGACTGATTGGACGGTCCCTCAGGGCCGTCACCGACCTGGACGCTCTGGGAGAACGAACGGTGCAGATAGACTGCGATGTGATTCAAGCCGACGGCGGCACTCGCACCGCCGCCATCACCGGGGCGTATGTCGCTCTGCACCAAGCTCTGCAGATGTTGGTGAATAACGGTGTGCTGACAAAGTTGCCGTTGCTTTGCCCCGTTGCGGCCATCAGCGTCGGCATTCTAAAGGGGCACCTCCTGCTTGACCTCTGCTATGAAGAAGACTTCTCCGCCGACGTGGATTTCAACGTAGTGCTTACGGCACAGGGTGGCCTGGTGGAGCTGCAAGGCGCGACCGAGGCACAACCCTTCCCTCGGCAACAGGTGGAGGAAGTCCTTTCGTTGGCGTCTCGAGGGATGGAGCCCCTGTTCCGGATCCAACGCGAGGCGGCACTGAGATTTCAATAATCATGGAGAGCTTACGCAACGTGACCAAGCTTCGTTATTTGCTGGCAGTGGTGATGCTATAGGTCCTAGCGGCCGGCGCCTGTTCCAGTGACCCGACGGCCACGAACGAACCTCCCATCGCGCCCCGACCGGTCACCCAAGTGCCCAGCGGGAACGAAGGCGGGGAGGTGGCGATGCTGCAATTACCCAACATTGCCGATACGGTGGAGCGGGTGCGCCCAGCCGTGGTTTCCATCGTGGCCAGGATCGTCTCCCAAGACCGCTTCGGCCGGCAGTCGACCGGGTTCGGCAGCGGGACTAGGGTGATCTTCGATGAGTCTGGATTAGTCTTGACCAACAATCACGTGATCGATGGCGGAGTCGAGATTACCATAACCTGGGATGACGGGACCCAGGTCGAGGCCGAATTGATCGGAGCGGACCTTCTGTCTGACCTGGCCGTGCTTCAGTCTCCTGGAGACGGTTATTCTTTTCTTCCACTGCACTAAAACGGTCCTCTACGCGCCGTCGACTGGGTGATCGCTATCGGGAACGCCTTGGCGTTGCCTGGAGACCCCACCGTCACAGTCGACGTTGTCTCTGCCTTAGGACGGTCGATAGAGTCCACCCCCGGAGTCACGTCGTATGACCTGATCCAGACCGACACTTCGATAAACCCCGGCAACAGCGGCGGCCCCTTGATCGACTTGGACGGAAACCTAGCGGGGATCAACACTGCAGTCCTGCGGGGGACCGGCGGGCGTACCAGTATCGATGTGGAAGGCATTGGCTTCGCCATAAACGTCGAAACTGCCCAGCAAGTCGCGCAGCAACTCGTCGAATTGGGGCGGGTTCGCTGGGCCTGGATGAGGGTATTCTTAGCTGATCTGGTGCCCGAGGTCGCGCCTGAAGTCGGGTTGCCGATCCGGGAAGGAGTGATCATCCAGAACACTGTGGTCGACGGACCTTTCGGCCGTGCGGGGATCATTCCTGGCGATATTGTGGTCAAGATCGCGGGTCAGGATATCGCCACCGTATCCGACTTTACCCGACTGCTGAAGCAAGAATTCAGTGCCGGACAACAAGTGGAAGTAGAAGTGTTCCGGGTTGTGGACGGCGATGGGTCCCGGAAAACGTTGACTCTGGAATTGGGAGAACGGCCGCAGCAGTGATCGATGATTCCGGTGCGCAAAAAAGGTGACCAATCCATAGGGAATAGCGTCGGCTACACGTAGGGGCAGGTTAAAAACCTGCCCTTTCTCGTTACAGACGTAGTTGTCGAAACGAAAACATCGAGAGGGAGACGCCCGTAGTTCTGCGGCGAAGGTCTTGGCCACCAGGGATCCGGTTGGTAATCTAACGTAGGGGCGGGTTCTTAACCTGCCCCTACGTTAGATTACCGCCGCCGCCGAGCTCTAGGTGGTCTCAACCCCGTCGAGGTCCAAGATCACGGTGGGGAGGTCCAATTCCCGCAGCCCCGTCTCAATCTGCTGCCGGTCTCCCACCACCAGTATCTTCATCTGGTCGGGACGAACCAGCTCCTGGGTGATGCGGTGCACATCGTCCAGGGTTACAGCTTCGACGCTGGAACGGACGGTTTGTAGATAGTCGTCGGGCAAGCCGAATTGGACCATCTGGAGGACCTGCCCCATGATCGCGCCAGGGCGTTCGAAGTTGGCTGGAAAGCTTCGCAGAACGCTCTGCTTGGCATTCTCCAGTTCTTCTTCGCTGATGGGCCGGGGCCCTCGTACTTCGTTGAATTCCTTCAGCGTTTCGAAGACCGATTCCTTGGTAACCTCGGTCTGGACCGCGCCGCCAGCCAACATCAGTGATGGACCCCGGAACCATTGGACGTGGGACTGATAACCGTAGCTATAGCCCTTGTCTTGACGAAGGTTCTGGTTCAGCCTGGCGGAGAACTGTCCGCCAAAGGCGTAATTCATCAGGGTCAGTCCCAGGTAATCGGGGTGCAGCCTAGGAATGGTGGTGTGCATGGCACGGATTACGGATTGGGGCGCCCCCGGCCGGTCCACCAAGTAGATGGTGGCCGTCCCGTTGGACGGAGCGATGGCTGCCTTGTCGTTGGGCGAGGCTTCGCCTCCTTTCCAGGAACCGAAAACCGCTTCAGCTCTTTTCGCAACTTCTTCGATACTGACGTCGCCCACCACGATCAGGTTGGCGTTGGCCGGGCTGTAGTCACGGCCGAACTGGCGCATCATATCGTCCCGCGTCAGCGCTCCGATCGATTTCTCTGTGCCCGACAGGGGATGACCGTATCCTGAGTTCCGCTCGAATACCAGGCCGGCCATCAATTGTTCGGCCACGGAATTCGCGTCGTCTTTACCCCGGCGGAGTTCGGTCAGGTGCTCCCTGCGGACCCGTTCGATCTCATGGTCTGGGAAATTGGGGTTGAGCACCAAGTCGGCGGTGAGCTCCAGCGCCGTCGGCCAGTGCTTTGTGAGCGTTTCCGCAGAAAGCAGGGTGTACTCCCGCCGTCCATCAGCTGAGATGCGCGAACCGATGAACTCGAAGGCCTGGGCAATCTCCTGGCTGGACTTGGTGGTGGTGCCTTCCGGCAGCATCTGTGCGGTGAACCCGGCCAGTCCGGGGAGTTGTTCCGGATCACGGGAGGCGCCGGCGTCCATCAGCACACCGAAGGCGACTATGGGAAGGCCACGCTGTTCTATGACCGAGATGCCCATGCCGTTGGAGAGCTTGGTACGGGTTGGCGTGGGCGGATGAAAGATCGGCTCGCTCTTGGGCGGCGGCATGATAGTCCGGTCGACGGTAACCGTGGCCGGAGAAAGGGTAGGCTCGGGCAACACCCGGAGCCGGATCTGGTTCCCGCCCAGGACGGTTTCGGCAACTCTCATCACGTCCTCTCGGGTCACTGCCATGTACTTATCCAGGCTGGTGTTTATCGCTTCGGGGTTGGAAGAGAAAACGCTAAAGTGGTTGAGCTGGTCGGCCCGTCCACCGAACCCGCCGATGCGAGCCAACTGGCGGTAGTGGCTGGATTCGATGCGGTTCTTGACTCTCGTAATCTCCTCATCGGTGGGTGGCTCCCTTAGCAGCCGGGCCATCTCGGCGTCAGCGGCGGCCTCAACCTCGGCCAATTCATGACCCTCGGCGGCGGTCACTGACAGAACGCATTGTCCTGATATTTCAGACGAGTGGTAGCGCATGTGAGCGCTCTGGGCGATCTGCTTCTCATAGACCAAAGATTTGTGCAATCGGGAGGTCAGACCGTCGGACATGATGGCCTCATAGATCTCCATGGGCGCATCGTCGACATCTCCCTCCGGAGGCGTTGGCCAGGCAACATAGGTCCGGGGTAGGGTCACCTTGTCCCGCATCTCCAGTTCGATGCGGCCCTTCAGCCCGGAGTCGTGACGGCCCTTGCGGGGCACCGACTCACCGGGAGGCAGGTCACCGAAGTACTTGTTGACCAACTCCAACGCTTCGCCCATGTTGATGTCCCCGGCGATGGCCAGGCTGGCGTTGGTAGGGGAATAAAACCGCTTAAAGAAGTCTTTGATATCGTCCAGATTGGCGGCGTCCAGGTCTTCCTGGGATCCGATGGTCATCCAGTGATAAGGATGGGGCAGAGGATAGAGGGCTTCTTGAATATGCCAAGAGGCCATTCCATACGGTCGGTTCTCGTAGGACTGGCGGCGCTCGTTCTTGACCACGTCGCGCTGGATGTCAAAACGTTTTTGGTCCAGAGCATCCAGCAAGAAACCCATGCGATCGGCTTCCAGCCAAAGAGCCAGGTCCAGGTAGTTGGTGGGGACGTCTTCCCAGTAATTGGTGCGGTCTGGGGTGGTGGAGCCGTTGAGGTTGGCGCCAGCTTTTTGCAGCGGCTCGAAGTGGCTACTGTTGTGGTGTTTAGACCCTTCGAACATCACATGTTCGAACAGGTGAGCGAACCCGGTCCGCCCCATCTCTTCGTCCTTGGAACCCACGTGGTACCAGACATTTACGGCCACCACGGGGATGGTGTGGTCCTCATGGAGTATCACGTCTAGTCCGTTGGACAGGGTATGTTTATCGAAGGAGATGGTTACCATCTGCGGAAATCCTCGGTCGGTTCGGGTAGTGTTATCCAACCCATCTTACGGTGGGTCAACGCCGTTGTAAACCAAATTCCGAGTTGAGAATCTCTGCCGAATCTGGCAACCCGAATAGGCTAACAAACAGGCCCCGGACGATGTCCGGGGCCTGTTATAAATCTCATGTTGTCGAGGGTTGATTCCTAAGAGCTGTCCGCTTACTGCCCCTCTTGGTGATCGAAATAGTTCTCGTCCGTCCGCTCTGGAATGGGAGACGTTTCCTTGTTCTTTCCGATCTCTTCGGCATCCCATAGGTGGGAGAAATTGAGGGCCCTTGGGCAGTGTGTGTAGGCCTCTTCAACTTCGATCAGCATGCCCTGTAGATGCTTGGACCGATCATCGGTCTCGTAGAGGGCTACCTCAACATTCTGAGCCTCCAAGTCCTCTTTGCTGACGATGGTTACTTTGCCGTTGACCCGGACAGTGTCGTTGATTCCGGGTATGAAGAAGATGATACCGATGAATGGATTGTCATCAACATTCTGATAGGACTGAAAGAGACGGTTGCCGGCCACATCTGGGAATAGCAGGTACTTCTCGTCGATCACCTTGACGAAGCCCGGCTTGCCGCCCTTGGGGGACGCGTCGCAACGGCCTTGGCTGTCGGTGGTGGCTGTGACCACAAAAGGAGCGGCTTTGATGAACTCTTGGACAAATGGAGTCAGGTGAGATTTCAGTTTGGTAACGGCGCGCTCCGACGGTGGACCGAAGGTCTCGTTGAAACGACTGTTGCCAACGGTTTGACCGGTAGTCGTACTAGCCATAACAGACAACTCCTAACGCTTTGTAGGATGGCCCAATATGGGCCGGATTGTTGGTTCCGATTGTAAAGGCACGGCCATCATTCAGCAAGGGCGGCTTGGGCCACTTCAGCCATGGCCGCCGCCAGCAATTGGCAGTCCGCCAACGGCCTTATGCCCACGCGGATATATTCGGGCATCCCAAAAGAAGTACAGTCACGGACCACCATGCCCTTGGCCAAGAGCAGCGACCGCCACTTGGCGGCGTCACCCACCTTAGCCAGGATGAAATTGGCCTCGGAGCGGGGGACTTCAAGTCCAAGAGCCCGGAGTTCGTAAGACAGGAAATTCTTGGCGCTAAATACTGCTTCTCTGGCCCTGTGTAGATAGCCGGTGTCCGCCAAGGCAGACACTCCCGCCTTTTGGGCCAGGCCATTAACGCTCCAATCTGGCTGGTATTCCCTAAGTCGAGACACCACTTCCTCGGACGCCAGCGCGTAGCCAAGTCGGAGGGCGGTCTGGGCGTAGTCCTTGGTCATGGATCGCACCAACATGACCTCGGACCGGTCCAGCAGTTCCAGGGAGTCCCAGGGGTCTTCGACGAAAGAGAGGTAGGCTTCATCCACCACCAGCAAGCTGCCCGCAACCTTGGCGGCGTCGGCCAGATATCCGATTTCTTGGCGGACCAGGTAGACCCCGGTGGGGTTATTGGGATTGCAAACGATTACGAGCTCTGGCTTCTTGGTTTCGATGATGCGTGTAGCTGCTCTGATGTCCCACCTGAAATCACCGGTGAGATCGGCTTCGAGATTGAGTATCTCGGCTCCGGCCAGACGGCAGGCGCCGTCGTACTCGCCGTAGGTCGGTGTCAGCAATAACGCGGTGCCCTGATTGGCCAGATAGACGCGGGTCAGAAGGTGAAATATCTCGGTGGAGCCGTTGCCCACCAACACCCGTTCGATCGAAATTTGCCGGGATGGGGTTGAGATGTATCGGCAGATGGCTTCGCGTAGTTCCAAGCATTCGGGGTCCGGATAGGCGCTGAGGTCAACGCTTCGGATGGCCTCCCAGACTCCTTCGGGCGGGCCGATGGGGCTGATGCTGGCGCTGAAGTCCAACAGGTCTTCCAGTATCAAACCAAGCGCCCGCAACTCGCTAGGATTGATACTCCCATGCACCGCCCGCCGGCGCGCTGGGTTTACTGGTTGTCGGTTTGGCATCGGAAATGGTTTGCCTTTTAGAAGATGGTTCCTCGGACAAATGTTATGGCCAGTGCGATGGTTAATCCGAAGAAGCCTACCAGGTACATGGACTGGACGGCGCGGGAGATGTCATTGGGTTCGATGGGCCGGTCGGGTTCGCCCAGGATATAGCCAAGATCTGGGTCTACTTTCTGAAGTTGGATCCCTAAGGCCCCGGCCATTCCACTCATGGTCCAGCCGGCGTTGGGACTCTGGGTGCGCCCGTGGTGTTGCCACATGATACGCCAAGCCCTGGCCATCCGCTGGCCCGGTAGAAAGCCACTGGCGGCCACCAGCAGCAGGCCGGCCAGCCGCGCCGGAACCAGGTTTACCAGGTCGTCCAAACGGGCGGATGCCTTGCCTAGGTACTCGTAGACTCCCCGGTAGCCTATCATACTGTCCAACGTGTTGATCATGCGGTAGGCGAAGGCCCCCGGCAATCCGAATAAGGCGAAGAACAGCCACGGCGCCAGAAAGCTGTCGTTGATGTTCTCCGATACTGATTCAACGGTTGCGGCGACTGCCTGCTCGGCGGTCAGATTGGATGGGTCCCGGCTGACCAGCGACGACATCCTGGCCCGCACTTGTTCCATGTCTCCCCGACCCAAATGCCCGCGGACCAACGCCGCCTCTTTGTGCAGCATTCGCAGCGAGAAGGTCGATTTCAGCAGTACAGCGCCGACGATGATATAGACGATGGAGTTGACGTCCTGTAACCAGAATGCCAGCAAATAGGCCTCCGCTCCCCATATCGAAGGCAACACCAGTGCGATGGATAGGCCCGCCATGAGTCCAATGAAACATTTCTTGGGGGACCATCTCTCGACGAACGATATGTGCCGCCCCATCCAGACCGTCGGGTGGGCCCACGTCGGTGGCTCGCCCAGTGTCAGGTCAAGCAACACGGCCAGGGCTAGGACCACCAGATCGTCGGGTCCGGAAAATATCAAAACCGGTCCAAAAAGTTGGGAAGCGGTTCCAGCCATCCGTAGGGTATTAGAGCGGTGGCCGCAAGTATGACGGTCACTTCGATCATCTCGTTGGTTGCACCGTAGGTGTCTCCGGTTAGGCCGCCCAACGACTTGGCCATAGCCCGTCCCATAAGCCAGGCCATCACGATAGCGCCGAAGAAGATCCACACGCCGGCGTAACCGCCTAGAAGAAAGGCCGCCGCCAGGGCAGATAGTCCAGCAACGGTTGTCGCGATCTTGACTCCTCCCCCATGGAAAGGCGACCCTAAGCCCTGTACCCGGACGTATGGGAAAGCCCCAAGCAGGACGACCATGGACCACCGGGAGATGGCCGGGAAGATCAGCAACGCCCACTCGTTACCAGGTTCGTCCAAGGTGATCAGAGACAGCAAAGCCCCGTATTTCACCAGCAGAACCGTCACGCCTCCGGCAACTCCAAAGGCGCCCACGCGGGAGTCGCGCATGATCTCCAAGCGACGCTCCGGAGTGAACCCGCCAAAGAGGCCGTCGCACACGTCCATCAACCCATCCAGGTGGAGGGCCCTGGTGACGATGACCATGGTGGCCACCAGGAACGCGGCGGTTATGGGCGCCGTGAAGATCTCATCTGAGCCTGCCTCGATTCCGACCAATAACAGACCCATCAGCAGACCGACGGCTGGGTAAAAGGCCCTGGAGTTGCTCAGGTCCATCGGGCCGCGATCCAAGTTGCATGCCACCGGGAAGATGGTGAGGAAGGTCACCGCCAGCCGGAGGGGGTTCAGCCAGAAGGAGATCAGGAGGCAGCCTCGTCGCCGTCGTTTTCGATCTTTTCGGAAACGCCCGCTTCCGCGAAGGTGGCCATGTCAGAGAGACACTTGGCGGCGGCTTCCACGATGTGCATCGATAGGGCAGCGCCGGAGCCTTCGCCCAGTCGCATACCCATGTCCAGCAGGGGCTCCAGTCCCATGTGGCTGAGGGAGATACGATGGCCCGGCTCCACCGACTGGTGGGAAGCGATGAACCGGTGTGCGGCCTCGGGAGCTATCGTGAAGGCGATCAACGCCGCCGCGCCGGATATGAAACCATCCACGATCACGGGCCGGCGTCCGGCCGCCGCTCCAAGGAATACACCGGCCAACACACCGATCTCAAACCCGCCGACCTTCATCAATACGTCCAGTCCGTCTTTAGAGTCGGGCTTGTTCACATCAATGGCCCGTTTAACGACGGACGCTTTGTGGGCCAGTCCGGCGTCGTCCAGGCCAGTGCCGCGGCCGGTGGTGACATCCGTGCCGGCGCCGGTAATCACTGAAGTTATGGCGCTGGAGGGTGTGGTGTTGCCGATGCCCATGTCGCCGCAGGCCAGGAGGTCAGACCCTGCTGAGATCTGTTTCTGCGCGGTCTCGATGCCCGTCTCCAGGCACTGGATGGCCTGCTCACGGGTCATGGCCGGCCCCCCAGCGATGTTGTTGGTGCCCCGGCCGATCTTCACAGAAAGCAGCGATGGGTGTTCGGGGAGGTCGGCGGCAACTCCGGCGTCCAGCACGATGATCTCGGCCCCGGCGTGATTCGCCAGCACGTTGATCGCGGCGCCACCGCCCAGGAAATTCATCACCATGGCCGGGGTGACGTCTTGCGGGTAGGCGCTGACACCTTCGGCCACCACACCGTGGTCTCCGGCGGCCAGTATCACGGTCTTGCGGCGGATGCTGGGTGTGGCTTCGCCGAAGATTCCGGCTAGCTGGATGGACAGTTCTTCCAACCGGCCCAAACTGCCCAGGGGTTTGGTCAGTTGGTCCTGCCTGGCCCTGGCGGCGGCCATCGCCGTCTCGTCCAAGGGCACGATGTCTTTGATTGTGCGGTCGACCAGGTCTGAGATGGACATTAAGCCTCCTTACGATCCCGACTGAAATCGGGGCGGTATGTCAATCGGTACTCGGGTCAGAATTCGATGCCCGGCTGGGCTTTAATCCCCTCTTGGTATGGGTGCTTCACCACGTTCATCTCGGTGACTAGGTCGGCGAACTCCACTAGGGATTCTGGGGCGTTACGCCCGGTGATGATCACGTGCACCATGTCGGGGCGGGCCTTCAAGGTTTCGATGACCTCTTCAGTGTCGACCCACCCGTAGTGCATGGGATAGGTGAATTCATCCAGGACGATCACGTCATACTCCCCCGAGGCGATGACAGTCTTGCAGTCTTCCCAGTGGGCCCGCGCCAGCTCGGCGGACTGGTCCAGGTCTTTTGAGCGCCAGGTGAAGCCGTCGCCCATGGCCCGCATCTCGATGCCCATCTTCTGGGCGGCACGCTGCTCCCCGAAGTTGGCGGTGGAGTGCTTGATGAACTGAAGCATGATGACTTTCATGCCCCGGCCCCATGCTCGGACCACCACGCCCATGGCGGCAGTGGTCTTGCCTTTGCCCTTGCCGGTGTTGACGATGACCAATCCCTTATCTATCCGTGGCCCGGTGACTGACTGGGGGCCTGGTTCTGCTTGTTTATCAGTACTCATGTTTTATCCTATCCGGCAGAGCCGGTATCTCCTAGGCTGATGCTGCGGCGCAGGTCTCTACGAACCTGGACGCCAGACCCGGACGGCTGCCCAGATGTATATGCACATAAGAGGCCCAAACGTTCCTCGTCCGAAAGCCGTCGGGCCGGTTGTCCTGGTCGATAACTTTATAGACCGATTCGTCGCCCTCCGGTTGCTGGGCCAAGGTGGACCAATGGAACTCGTGGCCCCGGACCCGTTGGCCTCTGAGCAAGACCGGGCTATCCGAACATGATTCCACCTCGCGGTATCCCAGAGTCAAGCGGGTCTGGGACATCGCCGACTCAGCGGGTATGACGCCGATCATGGGGTGGGTAACGCCGTCCAGGTCGGACAGGCTCTTACCCAGATACATCAGACCACCACATTCAGCGTAGACAGGAACGCCCCTTGCCACCGCCTGGCGTATGGCTTCATGCATCGGTTCGTTCTTCGAAAGTTGGGAGGCAAACAGCTCTGGGAACCCACCGCCCAGGTAGATCCCTTGGGCTCCGGCCGGCAGCTTATCGTCGTCCAAAGGGCTGAACGGGGCCAACTCAGCGCCCCATGCGGTGAGCAAGTCCAGAGAGTCCTGATAATAGAAGTTGAAGGCCATATCCTGGGCCACCGCGATGGTCGTGCGGGCTGGCGCGGGAGATTCGGGGTAGACACCGGGGGCTGCCTCGGGCGTCCTGGCCGTCTGGGCTAGTTTTAAGATACCCGGCACGTCCATCGTGGCTTCGACCTGATTGATCACGCTGTCATACCACTGCTGGGCCACCGTGCCTTCCACCGTGGGAATCAGACCCAGGTGTCGCTCCGGCTGGATGAATTCTTCTTTCCTGGGCAGATAGCCAAGGACCGGGAGTCCGGTGGTGGCTTCGATCTGGGGTTTACAGAAATCCAGGTGGCGGTCGCTGCCCACGCCGTTCAGAATCACCCCAGCCACGTTCAAGTCCGGGTCGAACTTCTGAAAACCCAGTATCTCGGCCGCCACGCTGCGGGCGACTTTGGCGGCGTCGGCGATGAGAATCACCGGGGCCTCCAGCAGCTTGGCCAACTGGGCGGTAGAGCCCTCTTCGGTCAGGCTGGAATGGCCGTCGAATACGCCCATCACGCCTTCCACCACTGAAACGTCACGGCCTGCGCTGGCCCGTTGGAACAATTCCAGCACTGTGGAGCGTTCGCATAGCCAGGTATCCAGGTTGCGGCTGGGCACGCCACAGGCCAGTTTATGGTAGGAGGGGTCGATATAGTCCGGGCCCGCCTTGAAGGGTTGCACCTTGAGGCCGCGCCGGGTCAGGGCGCCCATGATACCCGTGGCGATGGTGGTCTTGCCCACCCCGCTGCGCACTCCCGCGATTACGATGGTTGCGGCCATTGGGTATTCGGTGTCTCCAGTCGGTTTCTGGGGTTCATTATAACTGCCGTCCGCCGAAAGCGCAGAGATACAAGCCTGGGCGCGGGCCAGCTAGCTTGACATCAATATGACTCAGCGCATATTTTTAGTTGAATCTGAGCTGGTTTTTCAGCAATACCGGAAATAAGGAGACGCCATGCCCAAGCTATCGGTCCTGAGCGAGATTCAGCGTAAGTCGATGTTGATGTGGCCCTGCATAGAGCACGACGATACACCTTGGACTCCCATGGCCAAACCCCTTTCCGAGAGCAAGGTGGCTCTGGTGACAACCGCTGGGCTGCACGTGCGGGGCGACAAGCCTTTCATCGCCGAACACACGAAGGGCGGCGACACCTCCTACAGGACGATTCCCCGCAGCGCCGGAGCCGCCGACATCATCCAGAGTCACACCAGCCTTGGATTCGACCATACCGGCATCTACCGGGACGTCAATGTTACTTTCCCAATCGACCGTCTCCAGGAGTTGGTCGACCAGAAGATGATCGGGTCGTTGTCCTACAACTATTATTCGTTCATGGGCGCCCTCCGGGATGTAACCGGCATAATCGAAGAATCGGGCCCCGAAGTTGCCCGGAGGCTCAAGGACGAAGGCGTCGACGTGGTGCTGCTGACCCCCACTTGACCCGCCTGCTCCCACGCTGTAAGCGTGATTGCGCGCATCTTCGAAGAGGCCGGCATGACCACCACCGGCATCGTCCTGATCGAGGAACATGCCCAGAGAGTTAAGCCGCCCCGGATGCTGGCGGTGCCATTTTTCTTTGGCAACGCCCTTGGCGAAGCCGACAACCCTGAGTACCAGCACCAGATATTGGCACAGACATTCGGTTTGCTGGACCGCACCGAAGGACCGGTCCTAGAGCAACTCCCCGACGATATGGTCCCAGACATCCTGATGCAGGGTTCTGAGACCTCCAACGAATCGCAGGAGAAAGGTCTGAACGCCGCCGATGAACTGACCTCGCTCCGGGCTTACTACGAGCAGTGGGTCGACTCCCACGGCGGGCGCACAGGTGTGGGCGCGAGCAGTATCCCTCAGCGCCGGTTCCGGGGAGTGGTCCGGTTCTTCGAAGGCTACATTGACCGCGAAGAGACCGACATGAAAGAACGGCCTCAGGACTCGACGGTCCCTCAGTTCATCCGGAACTGCATGAACGACCTTAAGGCCTTTTATTACGAGGCTAGAATGGCCCAGCGGCCCGACGGCGCCGACCGGGATATCCACGATTGGTTCTGGTCGGAAACCGCCATGGGATCCCTGACAATGAACCTGGCCCAACGAATGCGCGATGACGAAGACCCCGAGACCCAGGCCGTAGCCTACGGCATCGCCCGGTAGGCGGACAGATATTTAACCAGGGAGAAAGTCATGGTCACCTATAGCTACGACCACATACACCTCAGGAGCCGCGAGCCAATGGAAACGGCCCAGTACTTCAACAAGATGTTCGGGGCCGAGATCAAGAAAAGTATCCAGTCAGACGGCCAGTTCAGGGTCGATATCGATATCAATGGGCTGATCATCTTCATCGCCCAGGCCGAGGCCTCGACCCCCGCCGGGCCGGTTGACCCCTACGTGGGTCTGGACCACTTCGGGCTGCGGGTGAACAATCTGGACGAGGCCGCCGCCGACCTCAAGTCGAAAGGGGCCGAGTTTTCCATGGAGCCCAAGGACCTGCGGCCGGGGCTGCGCATCGCATTCGTCCGCGCTCCGGGGGACGTCAGGATAGAGCTGCTGGAACGCAGCGCCTAGCCACCCTAGAACGAGAAACAAAAAGGCCGGCGCGATGTGCGCCGGCCTTTTTTATATCCTGCCTCCAAATGTGTAGGGGCGGGTTTCCAACCCGCCCGGTTGTTCCAAAATCACGCTTATGTCCGTAGAACCTGCCTGCTACTATTACTGAATTCTCCGAGTCGATAGGCGTGCTAGCGCAGAAAAAGGGCAGGTCAGAAACCTGCCCTACGGCCCATAGATGTCGTTAACGGAAATGCAAAGAATTCGGGTGCGTCAATCCAAGTTGAACTAAAGATACCCGTTTCGGCGGGGGCGTTTCATCCATTGGTAGACGCCAGTGACGCCGACGAGCAAGCCAACCACGATGAGGACCCAGCCGATCCCCTTGATCAGCCATTCGCCGACGGGTGAAACGAGGACCAGACCCAAGACGGCCAGGATACCCCCGCAGCCGATCCCGGCGCTGGGTCTGGTGCTGCCCATCTTAAATTGTCTGAACTGCATCGGCTTTAACCCTTAGCTACCGTGTAGGTGGCGGCAGACTCCGTGACCCGTCCTTCTTCCCTCAATTTGGCCAGGTGGGTGCGGACGTTGCGGGCGGCGGCGCTCCGCAGGTTGCGGCGCAGGTTCCGGGGGTACACGAAGGACACGATATCGTCCACGGACTCCACCCCTGAAGCCAGGGCCGCCAGCACCTGGTTCTCCCGTTCGGTCCGGTGACGGATGTACCCATTCACCCTGGCCGTCCCGCCATGGATGATCTGGCCGTGGCCCGGACAGAGGATGTCGGGCTTCAACCCGCCGAGAATCTCCAATGAGTTCATGTACTGCTTCAGGTTGCGCACGCTGGAGGAGGAGTTGCCGAGTATGGTGTCTCCGCTGAAGACCACCTTCCCAGCGGCCATATAGTAGGAAACATGATCGTCTTCATGTCCGGGTGTGAAGTAAGCCCGTAATTTCACCCCGCCTCCGGTGGCAACCGACTCGCGAGAACGGAGTGGCTCTACCGTACCCTGGCCCAGCCGATGCGTGAGCGCCGGTTCCAGCTTGGGGTGGCAGCGCACCACACAACCGAATTCCTCTTGGAGCCGGTCCAGACCTCCGATATGGTCGCCGTGGCCATGGGTGATCAGGATGGCCGAGATGCGGGGCTTCCCCAGTTCAGCGTGAAAGTCCAAGATCTGTTTCGTCCAGGCGCGGTAGGGCTCGCCCGAGTCCACCATCACCATGTGGTCTTTGGGGTCGCCCACGAAATAGATATGAGTGCCTCCGGGGTGCATCGCTCCAAAGCTGCTTGGGTCTTCTTCGATGTGGGTGGCGTAGATGTGTTCGGTGATCTGCATCGGCCAGTCCTTGCTCTTTTTCGTGACTGCGTGGGCAGTTGAGTAGGTGGGATGTTAGCTCCGCCCCTTTACCGCGTCAATCCCCAGGCTGCCCGTATGGTAATATCCTGGAGATTTCACCAAAGTTAAAAGGCAGACATGATCTCCGAAAAAATCAACCGTCAAGACCTAAAGTCAGCCATACCCAGCCTGACAGGCTCGGTCCAACTCAGAGGGTTGCAGGGCACGGTCAAGGTCTTCCGGGACAGATACGGCATCCCCCACATGAAGGCTGAATCAGAGCTGGACGCCTTCTTCGCGCAGGGGTTCGTAACGGCACAGGACCGGCTGTGGCACATGGAATACGACCGCCGCCGCGGGTCGGGCCGTTGGGCCGAAGCTGTAGGTGAATCAGCCGTGGCCCAGGACAAGATGATGCGGCGGTTCCGGTTGGAGGCCAGCGCCAAAGCCGACTACCAAGTGATGGACCCACACACCAAAGATGTCTTTGACGCCTACGCCGCCGGCGTGAACGCTTTTATCACCAGCGGAGACGCACTTCCGGTGGAGTACCGCATCACCAGATTGGAGCCTGAACCCTGGCAGCCCTGGGACGGTTTGACCGCCTACAAGGTGCGCCACATCTCCATGGGGGTGTTCGAGTCCAAGGTCTGGCGGGCGCGGATGG
>ERZ651768.208-NODE-208-length-43312-cov-4.000578_pt1 | contig 43312 bp, 39 predicted proteins | sample MGYA00514754_ERZ651768 | MGnify/ENA metagenome assembly ERZ651768
CACGACGCCCAAGGGCTGGTCTCCACAGGGGGCACTAAAGGACGAGAAACTTTCGTCCCGGAATCCGATGCAACAGCTGTTTCACGAATGCGATCCGAGGGGGCCATAGTACTGGGCAAAACAAACACACCTGAATTAACCCTAGCTTTTGAGACTGACAATCTTATCTATGGACGCACGAATAACCCATACAATCTTGATAGAACTCCCGGAGGTTCCAGCGGCGGAGCGGGTGCAATAATAGCCTCGGGAGGCTCCCCAGTAGATCTTGGGACTGATACCGGAGGCAGCGTAAGAGTACCTTCAGGATTTTGTGGAATATCTGGACTCAAACCGACCTCTGGGAGGGTTCCGAGGACGGGCCACATAATCTCTCATTCTTTAGGTGCGATTGACTCGCTGACTACCGTAGGACCCATGGCTCGATTCGTTGAAGATCTGGCCATGGTTTACCCGATTATTTCTGGACCTGATTGGAGAGATCCGGCAATTGTCCCCATGGCTCTCGGTAATCCTGATGATGTCGATATCAAACAACTGCGGGTCGCCTATTTTACAGATATAGGAAATATAGCCTCACCTGATCAGATTGTCGCTGTAATAAAATCAGCAGCTACAGCTTTAAAAGACCGTGGAGCTTATGTTCAGGCAGACATACCGTCTGCAATAACAAGATCACCGGGAACTAGCTTACTAACTGCTGACGGAGGAGCGGGTGTTCGCAGATTACTGGAAAAAGCAGGAACCAATGAAACTCATAGTTGGGTTAGGCGGTTTGTGCAAGGAACAGAAAGCCTGCCCGTTGAAGAATACACGGAACTGCTGGAACAGATAGATCGTTTCCGTTCCGAGATGCTCGGATTCATGCAAAAATATGATGCCATTCTCTGTCCAGTAAGACCCTTCCCTGCCCTGCCACACGGGGAATCTATGAAAGCCGAATATAGGGAGTCTAATTCTTTCACCAGTACGTTCAACCTAACGGGATGGCCTGGTACAGTTGTCCGGGCTGGGACATCTTCGGAAGGACTACCTATAGGAGTGCAACTCATAGCACGGCCATGGCGGGAAGATGTGGCATTAGCCTTGGCTTCGGTCGTCGAAGAATCGTTGGGAGGTTGGAAACCCCCAAATATTTAGATACGAGAATGGTGGCTCAGAGCGCACATATTAGTTGTAATAGCTTCCTCGTTAAGGTCATACTTTAGGTAAAATCGGGTGAGGGGGAATAGAAAGTGAATGATTCCCTGACTTTCCTATTCTATTGAACATTGAGCAGATGAATCATGAAAATTATTGGTGTCCGCTCCAATCTCACTGTTGCGATCTTACTTCTTGCCTTGACCATAGCTCTGCCTACGAGACATCGTTTGTCCGAGTATAGGAGAAAAAGGATAATATCCTGAACAAATAAGCTACCCTTTTTGATAGCGTTGGGTTTTGAGTGAAAGAGGAGGAAACAAATGAACATCGGAATATCTACCCCACTCCCCGCATACAAAGTGAATGCTGCTTTCGTGGCTTCCACAGCTGAGAAACTAGGATTTGAATCAATATGGTATGCAGAGCACCCGATACTTCCCGTTCATACGACGAGTCGGTTCCCTGGTTCCGACGATGGGGAAATTCCCTGGACTTACGCACATTTTGCCGACCCATACATTGCCTTGGCTCAAGCATCGGGAGCAACAACAACAATTAAGCTTGGCACGGGCATAACGCTTATCCCTGAACGAAACCCTCTTATACTCGCAAAGACCGTATCTACACTGGATCTCTTCAGCGGTGGGAGGTTTATCCTGGGAGTCGGCACCGGATGGCTTCGAGAAGAAACCGAGATGTTGGGAGGCGATTTCGACCATAGGTGGTCTCAGACAAAGGAGTCGCTTCTAGCGCTTAAAGAATTATGGATGAAAGACGAGGCGGAATTCCATGGCAAATACTACGATTTCCCACCCGTTAAAATGTTCCCAAAGCCTGCACAGGTTCCTCACCCTCCCATCCTGATTGGCGGCATGGCCAAGAATGTTTTGCGCCGCATAGCAGACGTGGGTGATGGATGGCTTCCGAACAGGGTTTCCCCGCAAGATGTAGAATCCAGCCGAAAACAATTAGACTCACTCGCCACGGAACGTGGCAGAAACCCCAGTTCAATCACAATTTCGGTCTACGGGCAACTCCCAGATCGTCAAAGCGCGGCTGATTTTGTAAATGCGGGAGCCGATAGAGTTATTGTTCGCCCGGATTTAAAAGAAACTGAAGGTGAAGTTGCTTCTGAACTGGAGCGAATTGCAGGTAAGGTTCTTTAGAACAACATATTCACAAATCGTGCTTGTTCATCAGCTCAACAAAAATGAAAGATGTGAAGACACCACTGGCAATCTAACTAGTACTGGTATCCAGTGCCATTAAAGACAATTAGAGAATACATTTTTCGCACATAGCTAGACCTTCATCACTTCTTTGAGTCTGGAAACAATAAACTCCTCTTCGCCGTCCCTAACGTTTACCGGAATGATCCAAATAGAAGGTCTGAACGAATCTCCTACACCAACCCGTATGCTCGGATCACCGCTGATCAATGCTTGAACTACTTCATCTCTAGTGGGGCCTCTCCATTCTTTTAAAAATGTAATTTCAGCACTGGCATAATTGAGATCGGAGTCTAATGCATCATAATCAGCTTCTATTAACTGAACTTTAAGCCCTACTATTCCATCAAGAGAGGAGACAACATGGAGGCTTTTGCTTCTCCAATTTGCTGCGATTGACTCATGATCAGCATCAATGAATAGCTTGAGCGCCGTCATCAGTCCGGCTATCTCCTCCTTACATACTTTTGCCGATCTTCCAATCCCAGTGCTGTTGGGCGCGGAACTCAAATAAGCGGCTTCTATCAGTTCTCTCTTACCGCATAGAATTCCAGTTGACTGGGGACCAAGGACTCCTTTACCGCCGCTAAAACTCACCATGTCAGCACCCTCAGCTATAAACCTGCGGAGATTCTCGGGAGGAGGAAGCATAGCTGCTGCATCCACTATCACGGGTATCCCATTGTCGTGCGCAATTTTCACAACTCGTGGAAGTGGAATAGCTCCGTCTTGCCTAGGTCCAAAGATGTGTGCAACAGCTGCAGTGTTTTCATTTATAGAACTTTCAAGTTCCCATTCTTCAGTAATACCAGTGTTTCCGACTTCGATAATACGAGCACCAGCGGCACGGTAGTTATGATCGTAATTAACTCTATGTGCGTGCTGAATGATTATCTCGTCTTTCATACCAGTAGTGTCAGGCAGGCTCCAAGCTTTGGCAGGATCCAGACCTGTAATACATGCAGCCGCTTCAAGAACCATCCCCGCCGCCGAACCAGCAGTAACCAACCCTGCTTCTGCTCCGGTGATGTCGGCGATGAATTGGCCGGCTTTCTCATTTAACTCGTGCATGTCCACAAACCAATTCGATGCCTCTTCCATGGTTTGAACTACTGCAGACGGCATAATACTTCCACCATATACGGTTATCCACGAACCTGCGTTGATTATTTTTTTAACCCCAAGGCTTTCATAAAATCGATTTGCGCTATGTGAGGACATTAGTCAACTCCATGAACAGGTAATGAAACAATTTCTATCACGAGTGAGATATCTTTTGAATTGCTATTTTATTCAGTGGGAATGCCCTGGGTGTTCTTGCTGACTAAACAATGCAAGTCTTTCAACAAACTCGGCCTTTGAAAGCAATCCTTGATCCAGAACTATCTGCTCAAGGGCAGAAAGCCATTTTTCATAGTAAGCCTCCACATCGTAATCCTCGGCAGAAGATATTTCTGCAACCAGGTTAGCTGTAAAGTCTTTCCAATCATACAAACCGCTGTCGTTCAATGCCACAGCGATCCCAAATGATCTGGCCTCCCATGGCGACCTGAATACAAGCTCACCGTTGGTACGAGGTAGAGAAGCTTCCTCCATATTTGATATTAGTTCATTAATACTCAAATTCACGGCTCCAAATTAAGGGTTATCAGCAAAAGAAACTCCTATCATCGAATTTCGAGAGACTAGGGGCACCAGTTCTTGCTCGGATAATGTGTCCGTTCCGTCAGGCCTCTGGGGAAGAACCATGTAACGTACGTTTGAGTTGCTATCCCAAACTTTGACCTGCACTGAGTCTCCAAGATCAAGACCAAATTCACTCAGCACTGCCCTGGGTTCTGACACTGCCCGCGAGCGATATGCATTCGATTTGTACCATGTAGGAGGCAATCCCAGAACAGGCCATGGATAACATGAACAAAGTGTACAAACTACAAGGTTATGAACTTCTGTCGTGTTTTCCAGAACAACAATTTCAGCGCCTTGAGCTCCTTCATAGCCCATCTCAGCGATCGCTTCCGTGCCGTTCTTGAGAAGATGTTTCTTATAATCAGGATTCATCCATGCTCTTGCTACTACTCTAGCGCCATTAAGGGGACCTATATCTTCTTCGTAAGCCTTTACCACTGAATCAATTGCAGAAGACGAGACAAGCCCTTTCTCTATCAGGAGAGATTCAAGAGCAAGCGCTCTAAGTGCAGCTTCGGATTCATTTAGGTGGTCGGTATCCATATTTCTTCCTTATTTTTGCTCCCTTTCTAAATAACTTTCCCACATATCAATGTGAAGAGCGTCTCGCGTTGAAGCGTTACTTCCCCAAAGCTCGTTAGCAGAGAACATCACGTTGTACAGTGGCTGGGGGCAATCTCCCAATCCCTGAGACCTCGAATCATCAAAATCGTGCACGCCGTAATACCGATAAACGACACCCTTCTTTCCCCTCACGTATCTGGGCAGGCGAGTATGTCCTTCTGGATTTATGTTTTTTACCTTTACCATGTCACCTGGAGAAAAATTTGGCTCAACCGCAACATCCCGCACCGGCGATATATGAGTGTTGATTGCATCCGAAATTTTTTGAGTGATCTCCCCGACATCACTTCGATCCAATGACATATTCGGATCACTGATTACACTTTCTAATCTGTTGACGAACTCATTCTTTGTAATGATTTCTTTGAAAACGAGCCCGGCCTGAAGAGCAGCAAGCCATTTTTCATAGTAAGTGGCCCCAATATAGAAAGATGGCTCGAGGGATTCCAAGAACAATCGCATTCCTTCAGGATTTAATAGACCTTGTCTGTTGACGGCAAACGCCAAACCGAAAACTCTACCTTCCCAAGGTTCATGAAAGACAGGCTCTTTATCCTCGATGGGCACGACGCCAAATCCGTGCATTCCCCCCATGTCATGTATCCCATTCATGGTGACGTAAGCCTCCTGACTCGTAGCAAAAGCTTGGAAGATAACAACCGGGTTCATTGTAGCTATTGGTCAACAGAAGAGTAAACAAATTCTTACAATAGAGGCCATGTTACATGTACCAACTACGCGTCCTCGTCAGCTGATTCACAGTCAGGTCTCAGTGCGTTTCCTGCATCGTCGAATTATCTCTGTCGTCGAAATGCTCGGTGTGTATGGGACTATACGAAAAATACCCAAGTCTATTGGCGCTTTGTAGCAAAGTTGCTTCATTTCCTCTGAAAAATCATCTCCGTGCACAACGATATCGATATCATGAGTGTTTATCCATTCCTCTTCGATAACCAGAGGAGCATCAGGCACCACTTCATCTACGTAACGACATGAAGACACGGTCTTAATCCTCTCATCCATAGACATTATAGGAAAACGCTTGTAGCCCCCTACGACCTGGTCAGAGTGAATACCGACTATTAAGTAATCACCACACTGGCGAGCCTGTTTGAGGAAATTTGCGTGTCCGTAGTGAAACAAATCCGCCACCATATCAACGTATACTCTTGTAATAATAAACCCCCTCTTGCTTGACCAATGATCCTAAGGTGACTGTAACCTCGCGTTTGTCAATTCTCTTCTACCATGACATGTGTTCTTCCCGATTTTTCATTTGCACTTGGAACATAACAATAACTTTTACCTGGCCTCAAAAACTCCGCATAAAGTATCTCCTCTTCTCCGAACCTACTAATGACAAGTGCATAATAGTCCTCGTTCGGTAAATCGAATCGAGCATACCCTCTATGGTCAGTGGGTTGATGGTTAAATCCCACAACGGTCACTTCAGCCAACTCAACAGGTTCTCTGTCATGGTCGAGAACTCGAATACGTGTAGTGTATTTATTCGGAAATAGAAATTTGAAAACTCCCAACAATGCGCCTGATCTTTTCGGAATTACGGATTCAGGTATCGAATTGATGATATCTGTTTCGAAACCCGTTTCCTTGGGGAGTTGCCATTCAGAGCCATATTTAAGTTGCAGGTATTTTTCAGGAGGGTTTGGAACGAAAAACTCTCCTCCAAGGAAACGTATGGTTTTCAGATCATAATATAATTGGGCAGGAATTTTGACAGCCGGGTACTGAATAATGTTTCCTTCGATCACACGATAACAGGTCCAGTCTACCGGAATTCCAGACTTGGTCAGCTCCACGGCAATGTAAAAATCAGTTCTCAGCAAGGTTGCTTCAAATCCTGCTCGTCTAAAAATATCAGCAGTTTCGTACACAGATCGTTCGGTTAGGCCGTTCATTCCAATAATGGAACCAATATCTAGGTCGTCATCCCAAGGGATCAGTCCCCCATCCCTTACTGCACCCAAACAGGTACCATGGCGAAGAAAGAAAACAATATCGAGTTCATCGAATAACTCTTTCACCTCAATAAGCACTTTCGCGGCTTTTTGAATATCCATGGGTTTCATTGTTCTTTTATCAACTCCGTATCTCTTCGAAAGTCACCTAGACAAAAGCCGAGAGAACATCCTCATCCAAACGTTGAAGTGATTCTGAGTTGCTAGGCCGTGGGGAAAACATAATCTCATCAACACCTTCGTCAATAAATTCGCCCACGCGGTCAATTATGTATTGAGCAGAACCCGCGACTGTACCCGGGCCGACTTGTTTGATAAATGCACTGGTTTCAGAACTGTTATCGGAGAGTTTCGTAGGCATGGAAATCGTATATCTAATTTCTGACGGGTCTCGTCCCACGTTTTCACAATGTTGATTCAGTATCTCTATCTTACGTTTGAATAGACCTACTGACATGCCTCCATGAACTGCATTTTCCTTCTTACCCACCGCAAATCCGTCAAGATTCCACATATCTCCATATTTGGCCAGCGTCCGCAGCGTCCGTTTTTCACCCATCCCGCCTACCATGATCGGTATGTGCGGTTTTTGCACCGAACTTGGTGATAAGGGAGCATTCTCCAGTTGATAGTATTTGCCATTGAAATCAACCGGGGTTTCTGAAGTAAAAAGAGCCCTGATCAAAGCACAGGATTCCTCAAATCTATCTGATCTTTCTCGTAAAGATGGGTAATCCCACCCGTAAGCTTCATGTTCTCTGCCAAACCACGCTGCACCGTGACTCAGTATGAATCGGCCCCCGGATATTTGATCGATGGTGGTGGCCATTTTGGCCACGAGACCAGGGTTTCTATAAGTGTTACCGTTCACCATATGCCCCATTCGAAGTTTATTCGTCATTCCCGCAACAGCAGCCAATAACGACCATGATTCATAGATAGGTTGGTCTTCAGAGCCCTTCCAGGCCGCGGGCGGAATGAAATGATCTGGGAACCAAATACTGCTCCATCGACCAGATTCCAAAGTAATAATCGCAGAGTTTATTTCATCCCATGTTGTAGAGTAGCTAGCAATGGACGCACCGAATTTCATATTGCTTCCTCCATTTAGTGAATAAACCAAATAAATGGTCTAATTAAAATCTCGTTCATATTTTCAATTACTAAGATCGCCCTTGTAGTACGTATAGACTAATAGTTAATGCTCGATTTGGGACGAAATTACACACAAGCGAATAAGCAGTTCTAGAAACTACTAGGTTCAAAATACTTTAGCAAGGACTGATGAATTTTTTCGCGTCGTCTTTTGTTATAGTCAGCATCCCGGATGCTAGCTTCTCTATATATTAATCTGTACCTAGTATTTCGTTTCCGGCAGACACATACTGATTGTTCGGCTTATGGCGATTAGGTGATTAACATCATCGAAATTTCCTGAAATTAGAAACATCCAGAAACTCACAGGACAAACAAAACAATTCCTTTCACTGCAAGTATTTTCTAAACATAGTATCGTCGTTGCAAATTTGGTCTTATCTGTTAGAAAGTTCCCGAAAGCGTAGAGGGAATTAAGCTCTTGATTCTGGTGGGTATCAATCCCAGAATAATTTTTGCGGAAAGAACCCCTTAATTTGTCAGGGAGGTGACGAAATGACTGTGATGACGGGCAAGAAGGCCCTTATGGAAATGCTTCAGGCAGAAGGCATCCAATATATTTTTGGCAACCCCGGCACCAGTGAAGGACCAATACTGGACGCTCTTGAGGATTATCCGGATCTTCAATACTTGTTAACCAGCCAGGAGGGTGCGGCCATGGGCATGGCTGACGGCTATGCCCGGGCCTCGGGCCAAGTATCTTTCGTTAATCTACACATAGAAACAGGCCTCGCTAACGGCCTGAGCCTGTTACACAACGCCCATGAAGGGGGAACTCCTATTGTAGTTACGTCGGCCAACAAGGATGTACGAAAATTAGCAGAAGGGCGCTCTGATCTTTCCGAGATGGTAAGACTGTTCACGAAGTGGAGCGTAGAAGTTACTGACCCGGCCCAGATACCAGCCGTGATGCGTCGGGCATTCACTGAGGCAAAAACCCCTCCAACAGGCCCCGTTTACATAGGGTTTTCTGCCAACGCCCTAGATTCAGAAGCAGATATGGAAATTATCCCTTCTCCTCAAGGCTATTTCCGTTTATCTCCCGATAAGGATGCAATAAAGGCCGCAGGCCAACTATTGAGTGTTGCCAAAAATCCTGCATTGATAGTCGGCGACAGGTTAGCTCAATCCAACGGCATACCTGAAGCTGTACGAGTAGCTGAACTTGTAGGAGCAAAAGTTTACGCTACTTCGTATTCGGAGATGAATTTTCCAACTGACCATGTCCAGTTTTTGGGCCAATTTGGGGCTGGGACTCCGGAGGAGCAAGCCAGATTGGCAGAAAATGATGTGATTATTGCAGTAGGAACCAACGTTTTTTCCAGTTTCTTTTACTTTGAGGGCCGTTCTCTCTCAAAAGATACGAAACTGATCCACTTAGACTCTGCCCAGCGAGAAATTGGCAAAAGCGAGCCCACCGATATTGGCATTGCTGCTGATCCAAAAATAGGTCTTGAAGAACTCGCAGCCTTTATGGAGGCCAATATGCCTGGTTCTTCCCGAGAAGAAGCCAAAGGTCGTATTGAGAAGATAAGCAAAGAATCAAAAACAATTCGGGAAATCTCCAATCAACACCTCAAGGATCGTTTTGAATCCAGCCCTATGTCTGCCGAACGCATGATGCATGAAATTGCATCAGCTTTACCTGCCAACACAATTATCGCCGACGACTCGGTTACTTCACGTGCTGCTGTACATTCAGCAATTTCATTTAACCAGCCAGGTTCAATTCATGGAGAGAGGGGAGGCGCGTTGGGATGGGGAATGGGAGGTGCGTTGGGAATCAAGTTAGCGCATCCTGACAGGCCTGTGATTGCTATTGTCGGAGACGGTAGTGCGATGATGACGGTGCAGGCACTCTGGACTGCCTCAAACTTGGAAATCCCTGTCATCTATGTGATTTGCAACAACCAATCGTATCGGATCTTAAAATTGAACATGAACGTGTACAAGAAGCATGTTTTGAAACAAGAATCTCCTGAAAGTAAGTATCTCGCTATGGATTTTCCTAATCCGATGCCTTTGGCTGGTCTAGCAAAAGCACTAGGTATATACGGTCGTGTAATAGAGGACCCTAAAGAACTTAGACAAGCCATAACTGAAGCCATAGCTCTTGGAAAACCTGCTGTTTTGGATGTGTCAATAGATGGTAGGTTGTGAATTTAAATAACCCCAAGGCATCGTAGTCATTCAATGTTTGATTCTTGAGTTTTAGGGCCGAATGATAAGGAAGGGAAAATGACAATAGAACGCAAGAACTACCCAGGCATCCCAGTAACTGGTTCACCACATTTCCATTCAGTAAGGACAGGGAATTTTTTATTTCTCGCGGGGGCCACTGCCAAAATGACATCAGCTGAAAACGGCACAATGGCTGATCAAACCAAGGTAATTCTTGAGCGCATGAGATATATACTGGAATGTGAAGGAGGTTCATTATGCGACGTGGTAAAAATGACGAGCTACGTAACCGATTTATCCGAATCTGCAAAATCACAGACCCAAGATATACGTCGAGAATACTTCGGAGAATCTCTGCCAGCAAGTACGCGAGTACAGGTTGCAGGACTCGACGGCCCTAGTCTGCTGATCGAGATAGATGCCATCGCCATGATCCCTGAGAACTAGTTGGTCCACATGAGTGTTATGAAAGTGGAAAATCCCCCCCTCGATACCGAGTCTGTCTGTCAGATGCACGAACTCTGGGTTACCGCCTTTGGAAATGATTTTGTTTCAGACGTCCCAGACGATGTACTTTTCGGTGATGAGGATCGCTGGAACTGTGTGGATATTTACCGACATATATCAGAGCGCAAGACAATATCTACGGCTATTGTAATTAGACCTCATGCTCTCCCTACTCTCGGAGGGCTCGGGGAGGTCTCCACAGACCCTAAATTTAGAGGGCAAGGTTTAGCAACAACAACATGCAAGCAGCTTGCAGAAGATTTTCACAAAACCGGAGGTATAGCTTTATTTCTCGGCACCGTAAACCCGGATGCTGCGCGCATATATGAGCGTCTCGGTTGGCAACACATAAACGGATCGAGGCTAATGGTGCATTTATCTGATACAGATGACTACGATGACTTCATTCATAGATATTTTGCCAACTCGATTCCTAGCAAAATATGTGTCGCGAAGCCAGGATGTAGGATTCCGTTAATACCTTTAGTACTTTTGCCCCATAATTGGTCAATTTTAGATTCAAACGTTTCACTATACTCGACAAATGTCGAGCCCCAACTGTCCTGCCTCGGTTTGTACAGACGTTACGAATATTTGAGAACACACTGTCAGGGAGAATGGTTCACTTTAATCACTGAAGACGAAAGAGTCCTGGGAATAAGTAGCGCTATTTACAAAGGTGACAACAGATACCAGGTCGATGGGTTTTGTCACCCTGATCACGAAAAGTTTTTCTTGAAACTCATTGATACTGCTATTGACTGGTGTAAATCTAATAAGGCTGTAGAGATTACATTCAAAATTTCTAAGCAGGATAAATCCAAGGAACGTCTCATTAGAAATATCGGATTCAAAACAATGAATGAGGAAGACTATCTTGAGCCCGATACAATGAAAACTCAAACCTTACTGTATTCCAAAAGCTAACAGAATTTCTCTAAAGAAACGATTGGAATTTTATAAATTAATACTTATTCCAGCAAAATTAGATTTAACAAATTGAAGGGTAGTAGTTAAATGAAAGCAGCGTTTTTCGACGGGCTAGGGCAAATGCAAGTAATGGACTATCCCGATCCTAAACCACAATCAGGAGAGGCAATAGTGCAAGTGAAGGCCACTGGGATATGTGGTTCAGATCTGTTACTAAATAATGACAAAACTGCACCTGATGACATTCCCGCCGGTCATGAAGTTGCCGGGGAGATCGTTGACATAGGAAATGATGTGGATTCTGCATATATAGGAAAAAGGGTAGCGGTCGAAACTATTGGACACGGGAGAGCTTGTGAGCAGTGCTGGTACTGTAGGTTTGGCCAATACAGACAATGCATGAACCTGATACCTAGCGAAGGCGGGGGATTTGCACAATTCATAAAAAGAAAGGCTTCAGGCTGTTATGAGGTTGCTGCTAAAACTACCTGGGGTGAGGCGGCTCTCGTCGAGCCGCTGGCCGTTTCAATCCACGCCATGCGCCGTGGCGATTTAAGGGGTGGAGAGTCGGTCGTAATTCTTGGTGCGGGCAATATCGGACTGACTGCAGTAGCGGCGGCAAGAAAATTAGGTGCAGGGCAAATCTTTGTCACAGCGAGGCACAAGCAACAATCCGATATGGCTCTGGCTCTTGGCGCAGATGTTGTAGTTGAGCCACATGGCTCGCAGTTGAGAGGGTTTGTTGAAAATGCAACGGAAGGACGAGGAGCTGATATCACCATTGAAACAGTGGGTGGTAATAGGAATGACACCCTGGTACAAGCCGTGGATGTCACCAGAATGCAGGGAAGAATCGTAATTCTAGGAGGATTTCGTAAGCCGCTTGAATTTGATTGGTTGACACCTCTACTCAAGGAACAAGCTTTCTTGTTCTCCTCTTGCTATGGGATTCTGAACGGCAAACACGACTATGAGATCGCAATTGAAATGTTATCGTCGCAAAATAATAATCTTTCATCAATGATCACCCATATATATTCCCTTTCAGAAATACAGACGGGGTTTGAAAGTGCTTACGATAAATCCTCAGGATCAATCAAGGTCCAGATTCACCAGTGACAGCTCAAGCTTTTCAACTCAAATATTTACAGTTCCGCACGTAGCTATTGTTCGGTATGGCAGATACGGCAGCCTTTTCGTCTGAAAGAAAAACCAATGTGGAAACGAATACCCACGGCCCACTATTCGGAATCGCTTGTGCAGATATCAAATATGGGATCAGTAATATCAATCGATTTGAGACCACTCTCTATGGTGATGGCGCAAATTTATTTTAAAAGCACTATTGCTTAAACCAAATTCACGAAGTTAAGGGTTGGGTGACCTATCTTAATTGTTATAAGGGCAAGCTGAGTTGGACTGAAAAAGGTCTGAAGACAGTTAGCCGTTTTGTGGATACCTAAATCCTGCCGAAGAAGAAGGGTATTTGTTAGTCATAGCGTTCTAGCTGGCCATACTCACTTAATCAACCTACACCATGTTATGGAAATTCCCCAATTGACCCATGTCTTTTAGAAGAAAGGGTGAGTTCCTTTCGCAAAAAGACTCTCGGGATCTACATATTCGGGAATTATTTTTTGATCGACATTAAATTTGATAAACGTATCCAGGGCATTCCGTTCCTCGTCAAAACTGTATGGCAGAGGGTCGCCATCAACAATTCTTCCCATCTCAATTAATGGATAATCTTCAGGATCTATTTCATTCGACAATTTCAATTTCTCGACGTATAAATCCTTTGCAGTTTTGTAGACAGAATATATCTCCTCTGCCAACCATGGATCTTCTTTTAGTTTTTCATCACTTACAACGAGGAGATGGCTGATAGGATATATCCGTGTCTTATCGAACCATTTCTGGTCTGCTTGATATGAATTTTCAAACAATGGCCGTACATCAGGAGAATCTATTTTTCCAGCTCCGATAACTGCATCAACCTCCCTAGATAAAAGCATTTCAGAAAGATCGTTGCTTGAACCTGATATTACGTTTGCGGGCGCAACATATTCCTCAACATGTTCGTCTCCAGACAATACCCAGGTCACATCATCTAAATCCAATCCATATTCTGACTGCAGAATACCTCGGGTCCATACTCCAGGCGTAAGAGTGTAACTTCTCACTCCTACCTTGCGCCCAGCGAGCTGTTCGGGAGACTCTATATTAGATTGCGAATGACAGATGATACCCGCATGATAGAAACTTCTGGTCAGAAACACAGGAAGCGCCGTAAATTGTTTTCCATAGTGCTTTGCACATATATACGTTGAAAGTGCCATTTCGGCTACATCAAACTCAAGACCTCTAACCATTCTCCTGAAAATCATGGGTACAGGAGAGATCTCCACGTGGTTCATATCGAATTTTGCTGACTGAACTCTTCCATCTTTTAATGGTCTCGTGTGTCCATAATTTCCAATTGCCGTCTTAAGTGCCATTTTTTCCATTCCGCATAACCTTTCTTATATTTGTTGGCCGATTTTAGATTGAATCAAAAGGCACAACATATTTTTTGAATTATCCGCAAAATAGGTCCTCGAAATATTAACCTCAACATCCGGTTATCAACGGCATTTTCTATCGCCTAAATTTATCAGATATGCATAGGTCAATGAATATTGGACAGATTCATTGACCTAGAATAGTCGCTTTAAATAAAAATTTAAATAAAATTTAGAAAATGTAATAACCACTTAACTATGTGGAAAAATTAATGGGTGTCAAAGTCACTTTCCTTGAAATGGGACGGGTATAGTGATTACATACGCTCTAATTTGTTGAGGTTTAGGAGGGATCTTATGGCTAGAATCAATAAGTGTATAGAACTCATTGAACAGGATCAGGCAATTTTTTCATTGTCGGCCCCTGCACTGACCTACGAGTGCGGAGTAGAAATGTCCCAAACTTGGGCTGACATGATTCAATTTGACTTTGAACACCATCCGTTCGATACAGTTGGCCTCGCTAGTTTCATGAAAGGTTTGAAGGAAGGAGGCCCAACGCCTAGCGGCCACCCTACACCAACCGTAATTACTACGGTTCCTTCCAACTGCATGACTGTTGAAGAAGTTCAATACAATGCCTGGCAAATAAGGCATGTCTTATCTACTGGTGCGCACGGAATCCTACACACCCACACTCGAAGAGCGGATGCTGTAGCCATGTTTGTAGCAGCTTCAAGGTATGTCTTCCAGAAAGTCGGTCGAGATATGGGACTGCCCGAAGGTCTGAGAGGTGGTGGGGGACAAAAAGACCCTGCAGAAATATGGGGCGTGGACCCAGTCGAATATTTACAAATTGCTGATCCATGGCCCTTGAATCCTAAAGGGGAAATAATGTTAGGTCTCAAGATAGAAGACCGATTCTGTCTTCCTGATGCAGATAATATTGCCGCTGTTCCTGGTCTTTCTTTCGCAGAATGGGGGCCAGGTGACATGGGAATGTCACACGGAGACCCCGACCTGCATGACCCGCCATATACGCCCGAGATGAACCAGGCCCGCGAGATAGTCAAGAATGCATGTAAGCAATCTGGACTCGCTTTCTTATGCAGCTGGCAAGATACCAACTTGACAGTGGAAGAGAGGGCAAGGCACGCCCTTTATGAAGAAGGAGCGCGCATTTTACATGTACCAGAGGCTGAAATCGCCGATAGGATCAGAAAGGAAATGGGGCGAAAGATGCCCTGGTAGGAAGATTTTTACATTAGAGACATTTCCAATCTGTAGAGGGAGTCGTGGATCATAAACCCGACTCCTTTTCATTTACCAACGGAATCAATTCATGATGATGCCAGTGGAAAGAATCGTCCAGATAAATAAATACCAAAACACCGTTTATGAATGGCCAGGAGACGGTCCCAGTATTTTATTCTGCCACGCTACCGGTTTTCATGGTCGCGTATGGGATGAAGTCATTCGAAAATTGCCACGCTATCATCGCGTATCTATCGATCTCAGAGGACACGGTAAGAGCACAAAAACAGATCCACCTTATCCCTGGGATTCTTTTGTGCATGACGTCGACGTCATAATGAGTCAACTGGACCTAAATCAAGTTATAGGTGTAGGGCATTCTATGGGCGGACACGTAATTACCAAGTCCGCTACTTCAGATCCCGGCAATTATCGTGGCTTGGTTTTATGTGATCCAAGTCTTTTTAACACAAAGCAATATCGCAAGAAAGAAACCTCACCGCAGTTAAGTTTTCAACATCCAGTAGCAAGACGAAGAGACTCCTGGAAATCTCCGCAAGAGATGTACGAGAGGTTAGTCAAACATCCCAACTTCGTGAGATGGGAACCTCAAGTCTTGTTCGATTATTGCAACTACGGCCTCACAAAAAATATGGCAGGAGACTTCCGACTTTCCTGCCCTCCAATTGTAGAAGCCGCTATGTACGAGGCCTATATCGATCCGTCAGTATTAAAAGAAATCACGGAATTTAGGAAACCGGTGAGACTTCTTTATGCCAGATCACCGAAAGCCGGAGACAACTACAGCGATTTTGGTCCATCAATTACTAGATCTGATCTTAAAGATCTTTTTCCAAATATCGTGGCGAAGCGTTTTGAAAACTATTCTCACTTTTTACCGATGGAGAATACCCAACTTGTCGCGAATGAAATCGAGGAACTTCTAACATAGCAAGTTGAGAGGAAAATCCACGCCTTTCGGTTTGAATTAGATTGGATACAGTTAGGAACCGCTGAGCTCTGCAATATCTGCTTCCACTTTTCCTAGCTCGACGTATTCTTCCCGAGCCAGATGAAAACATCTCTTTAAGTACAAGTCCGCAAGCGACGCCGAGTTTTTCTCGGGACTTACTGCCCATTGAAGCAAAGCGTCAACCTGGTAAGAGGATGGAAGGTAGGTAGATAGCGCTTCTATATCCGACTCAGTTTCCACAGCCAGGCCTTCTTCTTTGGATTCCACGGCATAACGAATGCGTCCTACAAGTTTCGTCAACTCACCAAGGCGATCAGATTCACTCATGAGAGAGTAAAGAACATCGTTTACATGACTGCTAATCGAGCTTTCAGAGTCACTTCGTGATTCCAAAATATTGGTGCCATACGCATCTTCATAAATTTCCAAGTACTCTTGGACGATTTCATTTACTTTCATCATGGAATTGGTAACGTCCATCGGGTCACATGTGCCCCCGAATATTAAATCGTCCTCTCTTTTTTCGGAAATACTCTTCAATTCCTCTAGGCTTTCAACTTCTTCTGGCGCTGGAGGAAACGCAAAAGCTGACATATCCCCAGGACCTAACTCGCCAACCTGATTCATTAGAAAAGGCGGTACATATTTTGCTACGTCGACGGTCACCGGAAGAAGAACTATATAACTGGCATAGTAGTTTTGTTCTTGTACATCACTGAAGTACACGAGGGCGTGTCCTCTAGGTGAGACTGGTTTTCCATATGTGAAATCAAGTGACATATTTGTAGCCTGTATATGTGAACATGCGATATTTACGGCAATTATAGTTTATCCCCAGTATTAATAGGGTTTCCAACCTAGGCTTATAATTCAGACAGCCAAATTCTATGGTGTAGCCAGATGTTGAATATCTACAAACACATAATTCGCCCGCTGTTGTTCAGTCTAGACCCTGAGAAGGCACAACACATATCAGATTATGTTTTGAGAGATCCAAATTTGTGGAAAATGGCAAGTAGGCTATTTACGTACGAGGACTCAATACTCAGAACTAGTACTGGGGGAATCACACTAAGTAACCCTATAGGGCTAGCAGCTGGTTTTGACAAAGACTGTAGAATCCTTCCTTCTATGGAATTGCTCGGGTTCGGATATGTCACAGGTGGAACTATTACCAAGGACCCCCGACTGGGGAACGCGAAGCCTAGGGTGATAAGAGTAAAAGACCGAAAAGCAATAATTAATTCCCTTGGTTTTCCTGGATCAGGACTGGAAGAGGTCATTACCCGTTTATCGGCTATGCCAATAACGGAAAGCCCGGTTAAGAGAATTCTCAGTATATCAGGCACCGAATCAGCTGATATATGTGAGTGCCACAGGCGTTTGGAGATATTCGCCTCCGGGATCGAAGTGAATATAAGTTCACCAAATACAGACGGGCTGAGAATATTTCAGCAGCCAGCTAACCTACGATCACTAATTGACGAGATAAACCAGACAAGAAAATCACCCCTATTTATAAAATTGCCTCCCTTCGGTTCTCTCGACGAACATGGAACACGAGATGATGAAGGGCGAGACAACGTTTTGGAATTAGTTCTGGCTAGCATCGAACTTGGAGTAAACGCAGTAACAATCGCAAATACTTGGCCAGTAGAGGATTCAAGGCTCGCAGTTGGCAGAGGAGGACTCAGCGGAGGTCCGCTTTTTCCTAACACACTCTCTATGGTTAAGTCTGTCTCACAAGAATTCGGAGATAAAATAGATATAAACGCCTGTGGGGGAATTTCGACAGGTCAAGATATATACCAAGTATTGAAATCAGGAGCTTCTACTGTCCAAGTGTACACGTCGCTCGTCTACGAAGGACCCGGACTAATTAAGAGAATGAAAAAAGAACTTGCGGGAGCGCTCAGGGATGATCAGGTTTTCGGCGCAGCCTGATTTTTTAAAAAATCATCCAGTTCCTTTCTGCTACCCATCGACGCCTGTGCCCCTTTTTTGCTAACCGCGAGGGCCCCATAACCGACCGCGAATCTTATCGATTCGTCAATCTCAAGACCTTCTGCAATCGCTACCGCTAATGCCCCTGTAAATGCGTCTCCCGCAGCAACTGTATCTATAACTGAGGTCTCCATTGCAGCAACATGTTTTCGTTTCCCGAGTGAAGCATAAACAACTCCTTTTTCACCCAGTGTGATAACTGGTATGGAATCATATTTGGCAAGAATAATGCCACAGGCCTCCATGGCCGAGTCAATATCGTTTATTTTTATTCCAGCCAGGGCCTCGGCCTCTATCTGGTTTGGAGTTACATATGTGCTCAACCCTGACAACTCTAAAACCCCATCAACGGCCGGAGCAGGGTCCCAGATCACAGTGATTCCTAAAGTGGAAGCGATTCGTGATGCGACAACGTTTGCATGTATAGGAATCTCATTTTGCAGAAGTAGCACATTAGCATCCGCCAGTGCGCTTTCCAAACGTGACTCGGTATCCGAACTAATCAACATATTGGCTCCGTAAACAGCCACTATGGTGTTTTCACCAGAGTCGTCTACGGAGATCATTGCGACACCCGTCTTCCCAGCATTAACAACATCAATTCCGGAAATGCCGATTGATTCACTCTCCAATGAATTGATTAATTCCCTACCTAGGTTATCTCCTCCAACATGGCCAACCATTTGAACAGAAGCCCCGAGTCTGGCACAGGCTACTGCCTGGTTAGCACCCTTCCCTCCAGGAGTGGTATAAAACTCTGAACCGGGCACAGTTTCCCCCGGCCGAGGAAGCCTTCTCGCTACGGACACAATATCCATGTTTAGGCTTCCAAATACGACTATCGATCCCGAACCCATGTTTTATCGACCTATACGTTCATCAAGTATAAGTTGCTCAAGGTAACGACCGACACCGTCTTTATTTACGGGTAAGGCGATATCGTTCGCTGCTTCAAGTGCGGGAGCTTCCCCTTCCTCGATGGCGACCCCGAGGCCGGACCATTTAAGCATCTCTACATCGTTGAAGCCGTTACCAAATGAAACCACGGCAGTGCTATCAATACCATGAAATTCGCAAAGCCATTGAAGGGCCTTATCTTTTCCAGCGTCGCGGTTTAGGATCTCACAAAAGTGAGGAAGAGAACGCGTAGCGTAAAGGGAACTGGAAAACCGATTTTTCATCTCCTGCTCGATTCTTTTAATCTCTTCGACCTCACCCACCGCTAAGATTCGAAAAACGTTTTCTTGGACGGACCTTAAATCATCGACTTCTATAATCTTCACACCCGATCTCAGGCCATAGGCGTGCGCCCAGTCCGTCATCTCTTCAACGTATACTTGATCATCGGAGTATGCTACTTTCTCAATACCCTGTTTCTCTAGGTAATCAAGCGCTCTGTTGATCTGAGCGGAACACATATAAGTGCTCCAGAGGAAATCATCTGTTTTACACCTAGTTATTAGAGATCCCTGGAAAGACGCTAGAAACTCAATCATTGGAACTTCCTGCAGATAATTCATTGCAGAAATTCGACTCCTACCCGTAGCAGCTACAACAATCGCACCCCGGTTTTGGCATTCACTGAGCACATCTTTCATAAATGTGGTCACGTTACCGGTGTCATCTCGTATCGTACCGTCGATATCTAAGGCGATCAGTTGAAATTTAGTATCAGCTTTACTCATTCTTGCTATGCTAGAATCCCAGACAAGCACAAGTTTTTACTGTGATGCTTAATGCTACTTCTTGGATGAATGACATGCGCCCTTCCCCGAGGTTATTACTTTGGACACTCGTTGTCCCAATCGTAGTCTACCTGATAGTCCATGCTTGGAGGTCGACTTGAAAGCCAACTGGAGTAAATTTATAAGACTCTAATGCTGGAGTAAATATATATGACGCTAAAGAAGGTATTAGTAACTGGTTTTGCCGGTAAAATAGGTGGGATCATAAGAAAAAACCTAGCTGTTAATTACGAACTCTCTGGTCTTGATTTGCTGCAGGTGAAAGGGTTTGAAACTATTGTCGCCAACCTAGGGGATCTTAATGCCATAATGCCCGCCTTCGAAGGCATGGATACCGTCGTCCACTTGGCTGCGGATCCCAATCACAAAGGAGATTGGCAATCTAACCTTGACAACAATATCATCGGAACAAGGAACGTTTTTGAAGCAGCGAGGCTATCTGGGGTAAGAAGGATCATATTCGCAAGCAGCAATCATGCTCTGGGTTTCTTTCCATTGAAGGACAATCCGTACAAGCAAATATATGACGGTAAATTTAAGGACGTCCGGCAACCTATAAAACTACTAGACCCCGAGGTTGTGAGACCAGACGGGTACTATGGGGTTAGCAAAGCTTTCGGAGAGTCACTGGGTAGTTATTTTCATGATGAATACGGCCTATCAGTAATCTGTATCCGAATTGGCTGGGTTATGGAACCCGACGACCCAACGTTTGCCCCATCCGCGTTATCTCTTTGGATGAGCCACAGAGACACAGCCCAAGTGATCCAAAAGTGTATAGACGCCCCAGAGACGGTGGGGTTTGCAGTGTTATATGGGATGTCTGATAACACTTACGGAATATGGGACATGAAACCAGGTAAAGACATAGTCGGCTTTAAACCGGTAGACGATGCTGGAACCGAATGGTTTGTAAACGAAAATATATCCCCCTTCATGACCTCAGGAGACCCGCAGAAATAACTAATTGTTTCGACAGAAAATCTACATAAGGACGCTACCATGAAAATAGCTAATTACCAGACAGGTGTTGTGAGTGTACCGAGGGAAGAAGGTCCACTTACAGGAGGTGTAGGCTCCCAGGCAGAATTCGTAACCATTAAGGTTCGCACCGACAATGGTATTGAGGGAATAGGTTATTCAGGATTTGCCAGCAGCTTGATGCTCAAAGCCCTTAAAGCAAGTGTCGATGCCTTATTAGAACAACTCATAGGTGAGGATCCCCGTAACAATGAACGTATTAACGAACACTTGAGAACCATTGCGGGGGGAGGCGCCCCATCCGGTCTCGTTACGAGGGCGATATCAGGCATCGATGTAGCGCTCTGGGATATAAAAGGTAAGCATTCCAGTCAGCCGATATACAAGCTTCTAGGAGGCTATCAAGACCAAGTGCCAGCTTACGCCAGCGGATATCTTTGGCGAACTTACGACCTAGATAGGTTAGCTACCACGGCAGAGAAACTCGTAAATCAAGGTTTTCGGGCCATGAAATTTCGAATGGGAGCTGAAGATACCGCAGACAAAGAGATCGCTCGAATGAAAACCATGCGCGAAGCTGTCGGTCCGGACATCACACTAATGTTGGATATAAACCAGGGTTGGGACGTAAACACCGCTATTAATATCGGTAAAGAATTGGCCCAGTATGACCTCTACTGGTTAGAAGATCCCGTAAATCACCAAGACTATCAGGGCCTTTCACGAATCGCCGATAAACTCGTCACGCCGATTGCTGCCGGGGAATACCACTATGGAATCGAGCCCTTCAGAACGATGTTGGAGAATCGATCCATCGACATTGTCATGGTGGATTTGCTGAGGGCAGGAGGAATAACGCAATGGATGAAAGTAGCTCACATGGCGGAAGCCTACAATCTACCAGTAGTGAGCCATCTTGCAACTGAAATACTGGGTCACGGAATAGCAGCCTGTCCGAATGGCCAGTGGGTTGAGCATATGCCATGGACTTTCGCTATGTTCACGGAAGAGCCTTTAATACAGGAGGGGATGATGGTTATGCCCTCAGGGCCGGGACTCGGACTTGAGTTTGACGAGGAGAATCTCATCAGGTACAAACACCAAGGCTAATTACCTCTAACTGTAGGCACCGTTTCTCGTCTTGTCCTGTGTTATTATTTTTTCTGAATTTTTCTATGTTCTAGATGTTTTTTAGCTTTGAAGGGAGCATTTCAATTGGCTACACAAACACCAGCGGAATACTCGATAATAGGCAAGCGACCGGTTCGGCATGACGGGGTAGATAAAGTTACCGGAAAGGCACTCTATGGTGCCGACATGAATCTTCCAGGAATGCTGTACGGGAAAGTGTTGCGAAGTCCTCACGCCCATGCCCGTGTCAAGTCGGTAAACGTTTCTGCTGCACTCAATCATCCCGGAATCAAGGCTGTGATTACGGCTTCCGACCTCTCGCCACTTCCCGATAAGGCTGCAGAAATCGGTGAAGACCTATATGCGAATATGAAGTATGTGCGTGACCGGATACTTGCTTCTGACAAGGTGCTCTTCAAAGGGCATCCCATAGCGGCAATTGCCGCTTCGAGTCAACACGAAGCGGAAGAACTCTTGTCTTTGATAGAAGTACAATATGAAGTCCTTCCGTCTGTAACTGATGTGGAATCGGCAATAGCTGACGGAGCGCCGGTTCTCCACGACAATATTTCCTCCGTCTCGCTGGGAAATAACACTTTTGACAGCCCGAACATCGCCAGTCACGATCAGTATGAGCTAGGTGATGTGGAGGCAGGCTTTAACCAGGCGGATGAGAATCTAACAATTGAAAGAGAATTTCGAACAAAGACTGTTCACCAGGGATATATAGAACCTCAGAACGGAACGGCATGGTGGAGAGCAGACGGATTCGTCACAATCTGGTGCAGTAGCCAAGGCCATTTCGGAATAAGGGATGCGACCGCAATTTTGTTAGGTTTACCGGTTTCTAAAATCAATGTAATTCCGATGGAAATTGGCGGAGGGTTCGGCGGCAAACTTCCCTGTTATCTCGAGCCGTTAGCGGCGTTGTTGTCAAAACAAAGTGGAAGTCCCGTCAAGATGCACATGACTCGGGCGGAAGTTATTGAAGCCAGCGGCCCCACCTGCGGTAGCCTGATAAAGGCCAAGATAGGGGTAGATAGAACTGGTAAAATCACGGCAGCAAAGGCAGAACTTTATTTTGAAGCCGGAGCGTTCCCCGGATCTCCAGTCGGAGGTGCCACAGCTTGCATGCTTTCTCCTTACGACATCAAGAATTTGAAATTGGACGGTTACGACGTAGTTGATAATAAGCCAAAAACTACAGCCTACAGAGCGCCTGGTGCTCCCCTTGGAGCTTTAGCGATAGAAACAATACTTGATGAGATTGCGGAAAAACTAGAGATAGACCCGATAGATCTACGCTTGATGAATGCCGCCAAAGAAGGGACGCGGCGTGCAGACGGAGTCGTTAATAACAGGATTGGCATGATCGAAACTGCCGAAGAAATAAAATCTCATCCTCACTATAAATCTTCATTGGGAGAATCCGATGGAAAATTAAGAGGGCGTGGGGTTGCGATGGGATTTTGGAGAAATAATACTGGTCCTGCTTCCTGCATTGCAGTAGTTACTCCTGCGGGTTCGGTAAACTTGACAGAAGGATCAGTTGACATAGGCGGATCCAGAACCGCTATCGCCCAACAATTTGCTGAAGTGCTCGGGATCCCCGTTGAGGACGTCAATCCTCAGGTCGGTGATACCGACTCAATCGGATACACCTCTGTAACTGGTGGCAGCGGAGTCGCATTCAAGTCTGGATGGGCTGCATTTGAGGCAGCGCAACACGTAAAATCCCAGCTAATTGAACGGGCCGCCTTGGTATGGGATACATCTGAAGATGAGATTGAGTATTCCGACGGGAAGGCACGTCACAGGTCGGACCCAGAACTGCAATTGACATTTAAGGAGCTAGCATCAGGCGCTAACGGAACAGGCGGACCAATAGTTGGAAGTGCTGGGGTAAACCCTACAGGGGTAGGTGGATCGTACTCAGCAACACTAGTAGACGTAGAAATTGATCCGGACACGGGAAAAACTGACATCCTTCGATGTACAACCTTCGTCGATGCCGGAAAAGCAATCCACCCAGACTACGTTGAGGGACAGATTCAAGGCGGCACGGCACAAGGAATTGGTTGGGCGTTAAATGAGGAATATTTCATGAGCGAGGACGGCAAGGTTTTGAATGCAAGCTTGCTTGATTACAGAATGCCAACTAGTCTTGATCTACCAATGATTGACCCAGTGGTAATAGAAGTGCCCAACCCAGGGCATCCTTTTGGGGTCCGTGGGGTTGGGGAATCGCCCCTCGTTCCTCCTTTGGCCGCCGTTGCAAACGCTGTTTACAACGCGACAGGAACAAGAATGAGAGATCTTCCCTTGTCTCCAGGATCTATTTTGAAAGCATTAACAACTAAGCCGGATTAGCCCAGTTTTCTAGTAACAGGAGAGACGTGCAATATGCCTAAACAATTTCAGTTCAGAGACAGCGCCCGTGAGCAACTTATGCAAGGCATAGATCTCATGGCAAGAGCTGTGGGAATCACTCTCGGACCGAATGGACGAAATGTGATTCTAGCTAAAGAATTTGGTCCCCCGCAGGTGTGCAGCGATGGAGTCACAATTGCAAAAGAGATCGAGCTTAAAGATCCTTTTCCCAACATGGGTGCGCAGCTTCTTAAGGAAGCAGCATCTAAGACCAACGACGACGTAGGAGACGGCACTACGACTTCCACGATACTTGCCCAATCTATTTTAAGAAACGGCTTTAAGAATGTAGCCGCTGGGGCAGATCCAATGGCTCTAAGACGAGGAATGGACAAAGGTGTCGCGTCTATGACTAGAGAGCTCCAGGAAATGTCTCGGCCTGTCACTGACGATGAGCAGATTACTCAAGTTGCAATTCTTTCAGCACACGATGAAGAAATGGGAGAGATGATCGGATCAATCATTAGCAAGGTAGGTAAGGATGGAGTGGTTTCCGTGGAGGAATCTAGGGGTCTCGACTACGAGATTGAATTTGTAGAAGGCATGGAGATTGACAGAGGTTACCTGTCTCCCTACTTCGTAACAGATCAGGACAAGATGGTTGCCGAACTCGATGATCCTTACATATTTATAACCTCCGAAAAAATATCTAGTTTGGAGGATCTCCTTCCCTTCTTGGAGAAATTCTCTGCAATTGGAAACAACCTGGTTATTGTCGCAGAAGATATCGATGGACAGGCCCTAGCTACACTTGTTGTAAACAAAATGAGGGGTACTATGAACTGCCTCGGGATTAAAGCTCCTGCTTTTGGTGACAGGCGTAAATCCATCCTCGAGGATATGTCAATCCTTTTCGGTGGCACTGTCATAAGTAGCGAGACCGGGCGCAAACTAGACTCGGTTGAGATCAGTGATCTTGGTCGATGTCGGAGGGTTACCTCTACAAAGGATGACACCACTTTCGTCGAAGGAAGTGGCTCCGCTTCAGATATAGAAGCACGAGTAAACAACATTCGGGCGCAAGCAACAGAAACCAAGTCAGATTATGATCGTGAGAAGCTTGAAGAACGAGCGGCCAAGTTATCTGGTGGAGTATCAGTTATAAAGGTTGGAGCAGCAACAGAAGTAGAACTCAAGGAAAAAAAGCAACGGCTTGAGGACGCCTTATCTGCCACGAGAGCAGCAATGGATGAGGGAATCCTCCCAGGAGGAGGGACGTCACTGATCAGGGCAGCTGAGAAAGTGCGTTTGGAATTCGACGGTACCTCTGACGAGGACACGGGTGCAAGAATAATCTTAGATTCAGTCACCTCACCGTTGGCACTCCTAGCAGAAAATGCTGGATTCAGCGGAGCTGTTGTCGTAGATGCAGTCATAAACGGAGAAGACGACTACGGCTTCGATGCTGAAAAGGATCGTTATGGCAGCATGTATGAATATGGAATTATCGATCCTACGAAAGTCACTAGGTCAGCTTTAGAGAACGCAGCAAGTATCTCCGCGATGGTACTGACTACAGAATCACTGATAACGGAACTAGATCCCCCAAAGTTACCTGCTCCATTTGATGACTGATTGATAAATTAAACTTCAATAAATAAAGAACCATGACGACTGATAAAGCCGTGGCATCAACACATACCGCCGATAGTGAAGAAGTCACCATCGACGTGCGGGGTGTGAGTAAGGGTTTTGGGCAATTCAAGGCCGTCCAAAACCTATCATTTAAAGTTAGTAAGGGTGAGGTAGTAGGATTCCTTGGGCCTAACGGTGCAGGGAAAACGACTACAATGAGACTACTAACTTCCTATTACACTCCTGACACCGGCCAAATCCTTATAAATGGTGTCGACAACGCACAGCAAGACCTCGAAACTAGGCGTAGCATCGGCTATTTGCCCGAAAACAACCCATTGTACGAGGACTTGCTTGTTAGTGAGTACTTAGATTTCATCGCCGACTTGAGGGGAATGAGGGGAGGAGACAGAAAAAACAGCCTGGACCAAACTATCGAAGAAGCAGGTTTGGGCGAAGTATTTCACAGGCCAATTAGCGAACTGTCAAAAGGTTACCATCAACGTGTAGGTCTTGCTGGAGCTATCTTGCATCAGCCATCTATCTTAATTTTAGACGAACCTACAGAAGGACTAGATCCAAATCAACGAATCTCCATGAGAGACCTCGTACGGTCACTTGGACAAGATCGCACTGTTTTAGTAACTACCCATGTCATGCAAGAAGTCGAATCTACCTGTGAAAGAGTGATTGTCATTAACAGAGGCCAAATGTTAGCTGACAGTCCGGTAGATGAGATTCTTCAGCTCACACCAGGGTTACGTAAAATAAATTTAGAAATTGAAGGGGACTCAATCGAAGCCGGTCTCGCAACATTGGATTCAATAGAATCCGTGGAGAGAATGGATCCAATAGAGGAACGGAAGCGATACTCAGTCAACCTAGCCGGAACGAAGGATCCAAGGCCAGAAATATTTAAGCTTGCTGCAAGCAAAGGATGGGTCTTGTGGGAACTCCACGAGGAGCGTATGCATCTAGAAGACGTATTCCATTCGCTTACCGCGGCTGATGAAGCCAGAAGGGCGCCGCAAAACTAATGAGGACACCCTTTTTTGCTCTGATTCGCAAAGATCTGAAAGGCTATTTCGACCAACCGACAGGGTACATACTCATAGTCGTATTTGTTGCCATGCTTTCCTGGGCTTTCTTCAAAACAGCCGTTCTTATGGGTGAAACTTCCCTAAGGCCGCTATTCACTGTGGAATTCGCCATAGATAGGCCTTCTCTACCCTGGTTGATGACTCTTTTTATCCCAGCGGCAACCATGAGATTACTATCAGAAGAGCAGCGGGACGGTACACTAGAAACTTTGCTTACTCAGCCAATTCGTGGTTGGGTTGTTCTTTGTACAAAATTTTTATCCGGGCTTATTTTTGTTTCAGTGGCTATATTTGCAACGCTGGGAATACCGATTGCGATAATGAGTGCGGGAAATCTCGATTGGGGTGCGGCTGCTTCCCAGTACGTGGGCAGCATTTTTCTCGCCGGGTCTCTTGTCTCTATCGGACTTTTCACGTCAAGCCTCACGAGGAACCAAATAGTAGCCTTCATCCTCGGTTTGACCCTCAGCATGATACTGATGATCATGGGATTGGAACTGGTAGCAATTACTCTTCCCTCTAATGTAGCCAATCTCCTTCAACTCCTAAGCCCTATCACTCACTTTGCCAATGTTGGTAGGGGAATCATAGATCTACGAGATGTCATCTACTTCCTTGCCCTAATATCCACTTTCTTAAGCGGCACATTCTTGATTATGAGAAGTAGAACTCTAAGCCACGAGACTTCTCAATTTAGAAATCTGCAACTTGGAGTTGCGGGGCTTATCATACTCAGCATTTTAGTCGGATGGTTCGGCACCTCTATTAAGGGCAGAATCGATCTAACAGAAGATAAAATTTTCTCCTTGAGCCCGGCAACCGTCGGAATATTAAATGACCTTGAGGATCTGCTAACCATAGATGTTTACATGTCGTCAGATCCACCTGTTCAGGTATCGCCGGTGTCAAGAGATGTAAACGATTTTCTAGATGACTTCGAAGCAGGTTCTGATGGAAACGTCAAGATAGTAAGACATTTTCCGGAAGACGACGCAAGGGCGGAACGCAAGGCTACTACTGCAGGTGTACCTCCTGTACGTTTCAATTTGCAAAGCCAAGGTGAACTTCAAATCAAAACTGGTTACCTCGGCATTGTTCTTACATACCTTGATAAAAGAGAGGTAATCCCTTTCATAGAAAGCGTTGACGGGTTTGAATACGCCCTGGCCAGCCTGACCAACAGGATGTTAAGCGACAATATAGAGAAGAAAACCGTAGGATTTCTTTCTGGACACTCTGAAATGTCTCCGGCTGAAGAAATGGCCTCATTTCTATCAGTTCTAAACCAACAGTATCAATTGGTTCCTGTCGAAGCTGTTGAGGGTGTCCCGCTTGCGATGGAAGGTATAGACGTTCTTGTAGTAAATTCGCCGAAAGATCGAATAACTTCGGCCCATATCGACGATATCAACCGGTACCTGGATACCGGGGGGAAAGCTTTCTTCAACTTAGAACCAGTACTTGTGGACCTACAACAATTGGCCGGGCTTTCTAATCGAAACAGCCTTGCGAACTATGCTGAGTCTCGGTTTGGGGTAATCATTGACGACAACATAGTTTACGACCTTCAATCTAATGAAACACTATCCTTTGCAGCTGGGGCATCTGGAAGCGTTCTACTGCCGTACCCGTTCTGGGTCAGAGCGGAAGTCGTAGACAATAAAGTCGGGGGCAACGTCAACTCTGTAGTGCTCCCTTGGGCAAGTTCTCTAGGAATCATGGCGATGCCAGATTCTGAGTACAAAATTGAACCTTTAATTAGAACAACAGAATACGCAGGAATAGATGATCTATACAAGAATCTAAAGCCGAATGCTCCAGTTTTTACAGACCCCCTTCAAAGCAATTTCTTTAGTAGCGATCTTGCCGTGACTGCAGAGTCGGATAATGGCTCCAGAGTGGTCATTATCGGTGACGCGGACTGGCTGAGCGACAAAGCGACACAACGATTTAGCAGCAACATTCTTTTGGCACTTAACCTAGTCGATTGGTTGGCCCAAGAAGACGCTCTTGCCTCCATTCGCTCAAAAGTTGTATCTGAACGTAAACTGGTTTTTTCATCCAGTAATCACAGGAATATTGTGCAATATTCGAATATAGGGGGAGTCCCCCTCGCCTTTATACTGCTTGGGTTCGCCCGTTATCTCCGCAGACAAAGTAAGGGGTTTAAAGCCGGCTGGAGAATTCGAGCAGGCAGATTAATCGGGAGATCATCGACACCAACTGAAAGAGAATCGGAGCCATTGGAATGAAGAGCCGTCAGGTCGGATTCGTACTTATGGCTCTTATATTGATTGGTATTTTGGGTATAGCCATCAGGCTTATTTCATCTGGACAGGATGACTTTGTCATGGAAGGGTTAATGCCTATAACGCAGGATGTTATAACAAAAATAGAGGTCACAAGAGGAGCACAGACTGCAGAGCTCGTCAAGACAGGGGAGGAAAATTGGCGAATTGGAAAATATCCCGCTTTTGCGCCGAGGCTAGGAGATTTCTGGACCCATGTCGCAGATATTCCAGAATCACAACTTATCGCTCGGTTACCAAAACACCACGAACTTCTAGGTGTTGATGAAGTTTCAGGCACATATGTAACGTTCTATCTAGAGCAATCTGTACAGGAAGCGTTTCTTATTGGAAAGTGGTCACCAGAAGTAAAGCTTTGCTATATCAGAAAATCTGGTAAAGAAGAAGTTTATGGCATCCCCTGTGCGAGAAATGGTGTGTTTTCGTCAGATCCTGACACATGGAGAAATCCAATTGTGACCGCAATGCCGGAGGAAGATATTGCTTCGTTTGATTTCATATATCCCGATAGTACTAAAAGTTTTTCCCTAGAGAAAAATGAGGATGGCGATTGGATCGTACAAAGTCCTTCAGGTTCGGGGCCAGCAGACAGTCGTGTAATCGATGTTCTTCTTCAGGCCGTCAATATCGTGCCGGCAGTCGGTTTTGAAGAAGAGGATGTAGCCAAAGGTCTAGATTTTGACGCACCCGAAGGAGCAGTGAGGATCAATACATTAAAGGATTCGTCATCGCCAACAACAAGGTTGAAATTCATACGAAAAGACACTGAGACTTTTTATGTCAAGATCCCTTCGCAATCAACTGTTTTCCTGGTGGATGGTCGATTGGCAGAATTCTTACTCATGGCGAAAGAAGATATCCAGATACCAGATTAATCTAGGTTAACCGACCTTTGTAAAGGCCTGCTTACGCCTTCTGTGGCCCAACATCGCGTGGACGAGAATAAGGACGACCACTGCTCCAAATCCTAGTGCCACGTTAGATTGCTCCGGATTACCATAAGACATTAAGTAAAGTGTCAAGTACCCACCTACGATGCTGAATAGGGACGAGAAAGGCAATCTCTGGGCAAGTAAACCAACTAAGACAGCGACAAGAAAAGCTAATACTGCAACTATCCTGAACAAGCCTATAGCTACGCCGCCGCCTATGGCCATTCCATCCCCACCTTTGAATCGGGTGAACACTGAGTTCCAGTGCCCGAAAACAGCCACTACTGCCGGAAGCAGAAGCATGATCCCTTCAACCCCCATCATAGCTGAAACAATAACAGCCAAGGCTCCTTTAGCCACATCAAATACTAGAACTAATAAAGCTGATCCCTTTCCGACACTTCTAAATACATTGGAAGCTCCAGCGAGCCCAGTTCCAGTAGAAAATATATCTATGCCCTTTCGACTGCTAAGCCGATGGGCAAAAGGCAACGCGCCGAATATATAACTAACTAGGCATGCGAGCACTACTGTTAAGAAACCATCGAATTCAACGATAGCCATCAGCTACCCCCAAGAGTACAAATAATACAATTTTAGAGGAACTTAGAAGTATCATCATACTAGCTTTTAAAATTAAAAGGCTTAAGTTGACTCTTCAATAAATTTAATTACATCTCTGGTAGAGGTTCCGGGACCAAAAACACCAGCCACTCCAATCTTCTCCAAACCTTTCTTATCGGAATCCGGAATTATGCCCCCAGCGATAACCAAAACGTTCGACATTCCAGCATTTTGAAGCCCTTCTAAAATTCGAGGGAACAGATCTCCGTGAGCTCCCGATAGTATGCTGAGCCCGACAACATCTACGCCAAGTTCAACAGCAGAATTTACTATCATTTCGGGGGTTTGCCTGATACCCGTATATACGACTTCCATACCATTTTCTCTTAGCGCACGAGCCACCACTTTAGCTCCCCTATCATGGCCATCAAGGCCAGGTTTGGCTATGAGTACCTTAATATCTCTGGTTGCCATGCATCACCTCTGAGCTGTCCCTCTATCAACCAATTCATACAGGACACCGCCTGTTGAAGAGGGATGAATGAATCCGATCATGCCGGACAATCCCTTCCTTGGTTCTTTATCTATCAATCTAATACCTTGCTCGTCCAACACGTTAAGTTTTGCTTGTAAGTCATCAACTTCAAAGCAGATATGATGAACAGTTTCTCCCCTACTTTCGATAAACCTAGCGACTCCGCCTGTCTCATCTGTTGGCTGTATAAACTCCAGCTGAGACCCACCAATTCTGACGAGGGCCGCACGTACCCCTTGATCCTCTATCTCTTCGATCCCATTACTGTAAACGCCGAATAGAGTTTCGTAGAGGGTTAAAGTAGCATCAATGTCTTTTACCGCAATGCAAACATGGTTTATATGTTCTGCCCTACATATCGGTTTGTCAGTCATGGGAGTCCTTTTATTGTTTAAGTATGTTCCTAGCAATAAGCATCCGTTGAACTTCAGAAGTTCCCTCATATATTTCGGTTACACGGGCATCCCTAAATAATCTTTCAACTTTTGTTGGAGCAAAGTACCCGGCACCACCGTGGATCTGAACAGCATTATGCGCGGCCTGCATGGCCACCCTGGAAGCAAACAGTTTTGCCATAGATGCCTCCGTAAGAAACGGAACTCCGGCATCTCGTTTACTAGCCACACTCATAACTAGCTGCCTGGCCGCCTCCGTCTCTGTAGCCATGTCAGCAATCATCCATTGAATCGCCTGGAGATCTCCAAGGGGTCCACCAAAAACCTCTCTTGTACGGGCGTATTGGACGGATTCCTCCAATGCGGCCTGCGCTATCCCCACACATTGAGCCGCTATTGATATCCTGCTCGCATTTAACACTTCCATAGTTTGCCGAAATCCAACGCTTTCTTCCCCCAGGCGGTTGTGAACTGGAACATGACAGTTCTTGAACACAATTTCTCCGACCGTGGAAGCACGCACTCCCATCTTGCCATGAAGTTGATTGACTTCAATCCCATCTAGATCTCCATCCACGATAAGTGCGTCGATCCCCTTATATCCCTCGCTTTTATCTCGGGTGGCCAGTGTCACCAAAACTCCGGCCTCGGGTGCGTTACTAATATAAGTTTTGGTCCCGTTGATCACATAGTGTCCGTTCGCTCTAACGCTTGAAGTCTGAATTGCAGCAGCGTCACTGCCTGCACCAGGTTCCGTAAGAGCGAACGCTCCAATCTTCTTACCTGTAGCGAGATCAGGTAAGTATTTTTGTTTCTGGTATTCATCACCGAATGTGTTGATATATTGTGATGTGAGAGAAAGGTGAGCAATATATATTACTGAAGTGGCCACGCATCCTCTAGCTATTTCTTCTGATACTAGCGCCAGCTGTCTCGTTGTTCCTCCGCTTCCCCCAAAGTCCTCGTCTATGGTCAACCCCAGGACTCCGAGGTCAGCTAGCTCACTCACGTTGTCCCATGGGAATTCTCCGGTTTCATCGTATCTAGCTGCTCGCTCAGAAAGATTATTATCGGCGTAATCACGCATCGTATTTCTAATTAATAGTTCTTCTTCCGTTAGCAATTGGTCGTTCATTTCAAGTAAACTCGCTCCATATGAGGGCTAAAATGCTCCGAAATCACCTTGCTCACCAAACGTTAGGCGGAGGGCATCCGATATTTCCCCAAGAGTTGAATAGGCTTCAACACAGTTAAGGATCAACGGGAATGTGTTTTCACCAGTTTGAGACGCTAATGTAAGTTCCTTTAGAGCATCCGAAACTTTGCTATTATCTCGCTGTTCCCTCACGTTGGATAATCTCTTCAAGTGACCCTCTATCTCTTCTCGTGAGATTGTCTGTAGTTTTTCTATGTTTGGCGCCGGACTCTGATACTGATTAACCCCAACTACTATTCTGGTCCCGTCCTCCACTCCAGTTTGAACACGGTAGGCATTTTCATGTATTAACCCGGACTGGTATCCGGACCTAATAGCCTGCACAGCTCCGCCGGAATCTTCGATACGTTTAATAATTTTCATTGCCTCGTCTTCAATATCATCTGTCAGCCTCTCTACATAATAAGATCCCGCCAAAGGGTCCACGGTATCAGTAACTCCTGATTCGTGGGCAATTATTTGTTGGGTGCGCAGCGATAGCTGTACTGATTCTTCTGTGGGCAGTGCCAAGGCCTCATCCCTTGAATTGACATGAAGTGACTGAGTTCCTCCAAGAACAGCGGCAAGAGCCTGAAGAGTAGAACGAATAACGTTGTTGTCAGGCTGCTGGGCTGTGAGAGACACACCCGCCGTCTGAGTATGAAAACGCAACATGCAAGATCTCTCCGACTGCGCACCAAAACTTTCACGCATAGTTCGTGCCCAGATCCTCCTAGCCGCCCGAAATTTAGCGATCTCTTCGAAGAGGTTACTCTGTGCCACAAAGAAAAAAGAAAGACGACCTGCAAAATCATCTATGTCGAGTCCAGCTTCCACTGCTGCCCTTACATACTCAATTCCGTTGGAAATAGTAAAAGCGAGCTCCTGAACAGCGTTGGCACCGGCCTCGCTCATATGATAGCCACTGATGCTAATAGTGTTCCAACGCGGCAAATTTTCCCTGCAATACTCGAAAAGGTCCGTTACCAGCTTCATAGAGGATTCAGGGGGATATATATAAGTGCCTCTGGCAATATATTCCTTAAGAATATCATTTTGAACCGTCCCGGCGAGAGCACTCTCACTGATCCCTTGTTTCTTTGCGACAGCGATATACATAGCAAGAAGAACAGAGGCGGTTGCATTGATGGTCATTGAAGTACTAACTTTATCCAACGGAATTCCATCAAACAGTTGCTCCATGTCAGCCAGGCTGCATATGGGAACACCGGTTCTCCCAATTTCTCCGCTTGCCAAAACATGGTCTGAATCGTATCCAGTTTGTGTTGGAAGATCGAACGCCACGCTCAGCCCTGTTTGCCCCTGCTCTAAAAGATATTTAAATCTCCTGTTTGATTCTGCAGGCGATGCCAACCCTGCATATTGCCGCATCGTCCATAGCCTACCTCGGTACATATTGGGCTGGACTCCCCTTGTAAACGGAAATTCCCCGGGAAATTCCCTGTTTTCATAGGAGGTGACGAGATCCTCATGGGTATAGACTGGTTCTACGTCAAAGCCTGACGAAGATTGAAAGCTTTCCTGACGCTCAGGAAATCTGTCCCGAACAGGTCCTAATGTTGAGTCCATCCATTGCCGTTTTGATTTGCTTGCCATTGGAAAAACACCTACTGTCAATGTGGCTAAATAAAGGCTGCTTTCGAGTGTAATTTTCTTCGTAAACCAGTGTCAAATAGATACCGTGTCTATTCAATCAATCCATCAAGAGACACGGGCCTCTATCTATACACCATCCTGGCGACGAGGACCGGTGGTATATCTTCAAAATTGAACCAGCCTACAGCATCAGTCGGCTCCACCTTTCCTTCGAATAGAGGCTCTTCAATGCCATCTAATACCAATCCTGAATCAAAAAATATATTAAATATGTCGCTCAAAGAGCGATGGAAAACGTGTTGAAGCTCTGGCTGTCCTTCCATGGCAACGGATTTATACTTTTCCGGAGTCCTGTATCTGTAAATCGATAAGCTGTAGGTGCGCTCTGTTCTGCCGCGAGAAGTCAGGTTAGACTGGGTCATTTTCATACCTGGAGGAGAATTGAACGCAGGATGGATTATGGAAAATACGAACTTGCCCTTTGGTTTAAGTAAAACAGGTAGAGCCTCTATCAGCAAAGTTATGTCAGCCATGTCAAAAAGTGCCATAGTGCAGACTGCAGCGTCAAACCTAGCTTTTCCTAGACGGGTGAGTGAAGATCTATCCGTTGCGTCTAGTACTTGAAAATCTAGATCTTTATAACTTTCCGGAGTTCTCGCCTTGGCGTTTATGATCATTTTATTAGAGATGTCTGTAGCCAGAACTTTCGCTCCAAGTTCAGACATTGTCCGAGAAAATTGGCCATTACCACAAGCGATATCAAGGATTTCTTCGCCTCCTTCAATTCCCAAAAGACGAAGTTGAGCAGGCTTTATCAAGATCTCGTGAAATGAATTTCCTTCGGCCATCCTTTCGTCCCAATAGTCGGCATTAGCGTTCCATGTATCTCTGACTTCACAATTTAATTTGCTTAATTCATCGGTCATGTAAGTAGTCCCCAATACGTATTTAATTCTTTATTATAAATTGACACCAAGTTAGAGTGAAAACTAGAATCAGGAAAACGTATGATCGGATACATTCCCAATGCGGCGGTCCGTCGATCTTGAACGATAATAGGTTAGTTTCAGGCTCAGTTAACGAAGATGATCTCAATGTAGACTCGAGTCTGAGACCAAGAAGCCTGTCTGCTTATGTGGGCCAGAACAGTATTAAGAGGAATCTTGGAATAGCAATCACTGCTGCCAAGCAAAGAGGAGAACCTCTAGACCACGTTCTCCTTTATGGTCCCCCAGGTCTAGGCAAGACAACCCTTGCAAACATCATTGCTTCAGAAATGGGGGTTCGGATAAAGACCACTTCAGGTCCAGCAATAGAGCGACCCGGTGACATGGTGGCCATACTTACTCAACTACAGCAAGATGACATCCTTTTTATCGATGAAATCCACCGATTAAACAGAGTCGTGGAGGAAGTACTTTACCCTGCGATGGAGGACTTTTTTGTAACTTGGGTCATAGATAAGGGTTTAAAAGCCAGAAGTATGAATTTATCACTTAAACCTTTCACTCTTATCGGCGCTACCACCCGATACGGTATGGTTAGCGCCCCGCTGAGAGATAGATTCGGGTCCATACACAGGCTTGAATTTTATGATGAAGAGGATATGTCCAAGATTGTTATTCGATCAGCCCGCATATTGGAGATTGAGGCAGATCCGGTTGGGATTTCCCAGATCGCAAAACGTGCGAGAGGTACCCCAAGGGTAGCAAATAGGTTGCTCAGGAGGGTACGAGATTATGCTCAGGTTATGGCAGACAATGTAATCAACGAAGAGGTTTCGACTACAGCATTGAGTGATCTAAACGTAGACGCTCTGGGTTTAGACGGTGTGGATAGAAATGTACTTGAATGCATTATAGAAAAATTTGAGGGCGGTCCCGTCGGTTTAGACACTATAGCAGCTTCAATCAATGAAGAATCAGATACGATCGAGGATGTATACGAGCCATTCCTATTACAACTCGGCTTCTTAGACCGCACCAAGAGAGGCCGCGTTGCGACCAGAAGGGCATATGAGCACCTAGGATATATCTACGACAAACCTGGGGAAAGCGATCGACTCCAGGCTAGGCTCGATATCTGATCTTCAATCATGGCTCAAAAGTTAATCAGGTCGCCCGGATTCAGGAGCATGGGTACGAATCTTCAAGAGAATCCAAATGGACAGGAATGACCCGAGAATAGCTAATCCTGCAAGCAAGCTCAACTTTTGAAAATTATCGACTATAAATTCCTGTATATCCTCACCGAACAAAAACAGTAACAAACCCAGAGTTAGGAATCTCGCTCCCCTGCCAACTAATGAAGCTAATATGAATCGCTTCAGATCCAACCTCAGTATACCGGCCAGAATAGTAAAAACTTTGTATGGCACCGGTGTCACAGCTGCAATTAGAACCGCCCGCGTACCGTATTTGTCAAACATGGATTCGGCAGATTTCACTCTCTCTGGGCTCACAAAACGGTATAGCAGGGGTCTGCCAAATCTTCCGCCTAGCCAATGTCCAACAATAGCCCCTAGAACGGAAGATATTGTAGCAATAACTGCAAACCAAATAGCCAGTGATGGTTGAAGTACACTCATCGGGATCAATAACGGATCAGGAGGGATAGGAGAAATTATTGATTCTACAAAGGCCCCGATAGCGAGAATTGCAATGGCCCAGTCGCTCTCAGCAAAGCTCTGAAACCAGATTGTTAAGTCATGAAAAATATCCATGGAAATTCAGCCAGCTAAACTAGGCCCACTCTCCTAAAAACCTCCTCGATATTCGATGGATCCGCAATTCGTTGTCCTCCATCAATTTCACTGACGACAGCGGTGATTGCAGAGTTTACAGGAGTTGGGATGCCGTGGATCCTGCCCTGTTCTGATATATATCCATTCATGAACTCAATTTCTGTTCTCCTGCCCTTGGTTACGTCCTGTGACATAGAAGATTTCCAGTCTCCTCGTTCAGATCCTGGCAAGAACTTGGCATCCAGCTCCTCAAATATATCTCCACGATCAGCATCTGCCCATTTTTCAGCGGGTACGCCTTTAATTGGTTCTATATGAAAGTTGCCTGCGAGACCAACTTTGCAAGTCTCTTTGGAGATCTCAACTTGCAATCGCCGAGCTTCCGGAATTTCAGCCGCTCCCGACGATCCAAGGCCAGTCATTGCAGTTATCGGATTCGAAGAAGCATTTGTAACTAATTTTGACCACCGCTCTCCCCAAATGTTTGAGGTCGCTCTTGATCCATCAATACACGATAACAGTTCAGCAATCTCTTCCGCGCGAGGAGTAATTCTCCCGTGCAATTCGCCTACTCGAAATACGTCATGACCTCGTTCCCGCCCAGGCTGTCCGCCTCTATTAACAAGTGCAGGCTCCCAAAGACCAACGGTAATGCTTGACATCACACAACCTATAGCCCGTTCAAAGCCAACAATTGATGCCAACTTTAAATCGTTCATACAATTCTGATTGTCCACCACCACACCATCATTTCTTAGCAATCTTTTCGCAAAGTGGGCAACCCATTCAGTGTCATATGACTTGACTGCCAAGAATATGATGTCGAATTTTTGGTTTATCTGCATGGCATCAGAAAAATGATGAGCATTTACCGAAACATTAAAAGGTCCCTGGCATCCAGTAACATTTATCCCCCCTGATCTCATAGCGTCAACATGCTCTCCCCACATATCCAAAATCGTAACGTCATGCCCTTCCCTGGTTAAAAAAGCACCAATATAGCTCCCGGCAGCTCCAGCTCCTACAATAGCCATCTTTTTTGTCAACGGTACACTCTCCTTATCTCATTCCCTCAGGGGCCTCTTAATTCAACTTCTATTTCCTCTGACGAGTCCCCGTACCGGACATTTGCGACATATGTTTTATCCCCTTTAGGAAAGGTTATCAATTCTCCTTCCTCCGTTGCGACGCTTATCGATTCAGAGCCGGCCAACACCTCTATTGGCAATTCTGAATGGTGCTTAAGAGAGCTCACCAAAATTTCCTGCTCCAGAAGAGCCTTTAGCGCAGCGTCCTTCGTCACAATATTGAAGCTTACGGTGTTGCCAGGGACGAGTTGTGCCATCTTGGCATGATCAGCCGTTATCACAGTACCAATTTTTGCATAGCCTCCGGTTGTGCCACGGTCTGCCGATAGGATTATTGGAAGACCGTCACCTGGAACTTGTATGGCCCCAAATGCTGTGCCGTCGGAAACTACATCTGCCGAATCATTGTGTACAAGCGGAGAACCCTCAAGCCTGATTCCCATTCGGTCGGAGTTCACAGAAACCGTATATTGGCCTTCACTGAGGATCGCAAGGGACTCCTCCGGAAATAGATCGTGTTGAGGTCCCAGCAGAATCCTTAATAAGGAATTTTCAGTGTATGTAGGTGGGTTCTCTATTCTTTGTACAGCTACTCCCGAGGAACTGGGCTCCCCCATGTAGAGAGTGTCTCCTTGCCTCAATGCTCTTCCTTCCACACCACCAAATGTACCTGGTACGTAAGTGGAAGCACTTCCCATTACCACTTCGAGATTTTCACAAGATAGTCCACCGCTAAACGAAATGTATGCCCTGGCTCCTGAACGGGGTCCTTCAAAGGAAAGAACGCTACCCGCTGCCACATTAATTGCCGACCAGTTCCTGATGGGCTTTTGATCTAGAAGGGGACCAAGGTCTCCACCAGTGATGGAAATTATTGTGTCTGAATCAAATTGCAATCGCGGCCCAAACAGTGTTGATTCAAGTAATGGAGAGTTCTCCGGGTTTCCTACAAGTAAATTTGCGCATCTGAGAGCTAACTTATCCACAGCTCCCGATTCTGGTACTCCGAACCTCTGGTATCCAAACCTTCCAAAATCCTGCACGGTTGTGAATGTGCCCGGTTGTAATACGTTTATCAACCGACGATCACCTCCAATTCGTAGGAATTTGATTGCACAGCATTGCTAATTTCGTCGAATTCTTTTTCAGATTTGATTGGAACGAAGCGAAGATGATCCCCAGGCCGAAAAATGGCAGGATCGGTTCTATAAGGATCAAATAGAACTATCGGTGTACGGCCAATTAAACGCCATCCTCCTGGGCTTGATACGGGATAAACCCCTGTCTGCGTACCTGCGATCGCCACTGAACCCATCGGTACCTCAGTCCTGGGGCTATCCAGTCTGGGGCAATGCAACTCTTCACTCAGTCCACCAAGATAAGGGAATCCGGGGCTGAATCCTAACGCGTAAACCCTATAGTCGGAGCCACTATGAATTCTGACCGCATCTTCTTGACTTAATCCAGTGATGGTGCAGACGGAATCCAAATCCGGCCCAAATTCCCCACCATAAAGGGTTGGCAGCACGACTGTTCTACTACCTACATCGCTTTCTGAGGTGTGATACTGCATTAAATTTCTAACGCTTTGTTCAAGGCTTTTTTCGGACAAAATAAACGGGTCGTAATGGATTACTATTGAGCTGTAGGTAGGAACTATTTCCCTCACGCCCGGCCAGTCCGATTTCATTAAATCCTCTGAAAGATTTCTAACCTGGTCATTGGTATCTGAACTAATGCCTTCGCCCATGTTAACCATCAAGGAAGAGTCTCCCATAGAAGCGAAATTGGGCCACTCCACCTCTTGATTACCAGCATTCTCAACACTTGGCTCGTCCTTTTTAGAAGTTGTCATACTATTTCGGACAATGGCGTCACCGATACCCCTTCCTGTTCAAATGCGGATCGTAAACTCCGGGCCATATCTACGGCTCCTGGCGTGTCACCATGAAGACATATGCTATCGGCCATCACTTCAACTTCGACCCCTTCTACAGATCTGATCTTTCCTTCCTTGACCATAAGTAAACTTCTTTCGACAACTTCTGACGTGTCATGGATCACCGAACCAGGTAGAGAACGAGAGACAAGAGTTCCGTCACTGTTGATCGCCCTGTCAGCAAAGACTTCCCGGGCTACCCTCATACCCAACCCCTCTGCGACATCTATCCATTTTGATCCTGATAATGCGAGCAAAACAGCGTCAGATTGGACTTCGAGCACAGCTTCGCAAATAGATTTCCCCAGTTCTACATCGTTTACGGCTTGGTTGTACATAGCGCCGTGAGGCTTCACATGTTGCAATCTCTTCTCCGCTGTGAATGCGGACAAAGCTCCCGCCTGATAGACAACGTCATTCCTTACTTCCTCAGGAGTTGCAGCCATATTTCTTCGGCCAAACCCGTTTAAATCAGGATAGCTAGGATGAGCACCAATACCCACACCATGTTCTTGCGCGAGGCTTACCGTCTTCCTCATCCAAATTGGGTCACCGGCATGAAATCCGCAGGCGATATTAGCTGACGTAATGTACTTGATCACTTCTTCATCGAATCCCATCTTGTACATACCAAAACTTTCGCCCATGTCGCAATTGAAATCTATTCTTGAAGCCAATGCTCTCTCCTCGCCCAAAGATCATCTTTATTACTGGGAAGTAACCAATGGAACCTTCCACTATTCGAATTTTAACAAGATAGCAAGAGAAATTTCATACTGAAGCGGAAATCATGCAGTGAATCTGAGGATATCCGACTCGGTGCTAGGTATTGCCTATTTCCAAAGAATTAAATATCCACCTCACCCACCCACGTTGTCATCTACCAGTCCGATTTACCGGTCAGATTGAGTTTTTCCACGGTTCGGAGCATATTTTAGTTGAAAATACTTAAGGTTTTACTACACTGCCATCCGCTCTTCGTACAGTATCCCAGGCTCCTCCGTAGGCCCGGTCCTTGAAAGGAAATCTTGCTGCATTACTTTCATCTATATCTATACCTAATCCAGGCAGTCCGTTAGACCACATATATCCATCCCGCACTTCAGGACAACCTGGAAAAACCTCCTTTGTATTTTCACCAAATATCGCATACTCCTGGATTCCAAAGTTGATGGTGTTCAAATCGAGCATTAAATTAGCAGCATGCCCCACAGGGGAAGTGTCTCCAGGGCCATGCCATGCCGTTCTAACATTGAAAGCCTCGCAGAGTGCAGCAAGCTTTCTTGCGGGGGTGAGCCCGCCTATCTGAGAAATATGAATACGCAAGAAATCAATCAACCTATCCTTTATCATCGGAATGACCTCATGGGGGTTGTTATATAACTCGCCCATGGCTATCGGCGTACTGGTTTGATTTCTCACCATCCTGAAATAGTCATTGTCTTCTGGAGAGAACAAATCCTCCAGAAAAAATAGCTTGAACTGTTCTACCTCTTTTGCAAAACCGACACCCTGTATTGGTGGAATTCTCTCATGAACATCATGAAGAATCTCGACGTCCCAGCCAACTGAAGAACGTATATGTTCGAATAACCCAATTGCTGACTTCATATAGGGACCCGGCTCGAAGATACCGCCCGGATGTGCATGCAGGGTTTCTGGCAGGTATTCAAACAGTCTGTCAGTCCCGAGTCTGGGACCAGATTGGCCGTCAGATACCAACGATTCAGATCCCTTGTTGCTGTATGTCGCATAACCTGGGGTGGCTACTTGCACGCGGACGTGGTGATATCCCTCATCAATAAATCTCAGTACGTTTTCTTCTACTTCTTTTTCATCGGTCCCATTGGCATGTACATATACCGCAGCGGAACTCCTGGCTTTTCCTCCGAAAAGATCATATACGGGCATACCTGCCTGCTTACCTTTAATGTCCCAGAGCGCCTGGTCTATACCACTGAGCGCATTATTAAGGACAGGTCCGTTTCTCCAATAGGATGAAACGTATGAGGCCTGCCAGATGTCTTCTATATCAGCAGTATCTTTGCCTATTAAGAAAGGTTTCAGGTAATCATTGATGGCACTGACCACAGCGGAAGGCCTTTGGGTGAAGGTGGCGCATCCAATCCCATACAAGCCTGGCTCATCTGTTTCTACTTTAACTATTACCAGCCTGATATTATCGGGCTCAGTTAAGATGACTCGAACATCTTTAATTCGTGTTTTACCCATATATAGAATCCTTGTTGAGCCTTAAGAAGTATATCTCTGAAAAGAGTGAGCTATCGCCATACAAATTTGGAAGGTAGGAAGGAATGTGAATACGACTCCAAGCTATCTTTCTTTAGCAATCTTTCCCTAGTTGTGCCTAAATTCATGATCCCAATTACTTAACTTTCTATAAATTTCCCAGGTCCCGGATGGAACGTTCCGTTAAGGTAAAAAGTCTGACAGTACAGGCAAATTCATTCGACATGAATCACCTGTAGAAAGAAAGGTCATGGAGCGACAGAAGGGATTTGAACCCTCGACCCTCTGCTTGGGAAGCAGATGCTCTACCCCTGAGCTACTGTCGCAACTTGACGCACGTTCAACGCGGTGAGATTGTAGCAATAAGAGTAACCTCACTCAACAAAGCAAAAGGGAGAAAACGATGGCATTAAAACCTCTCATATTGGAAATTGGGACTGGTATAGATCTTCATGGTCATAACGCGACTGAAGCTGCTCGAAGAGCCGTGTGGAACGCAGTCCACCAAAGCAGTCTGATGGGATTAGGCCTGTTCGGTCCCGACACCTCGAAGAACATGGTCGTAGAGGTAACGTTAGCGATATCCAGACCTGAGGAAGTCGATGAAGAAACTG
>ERZ651768.210-NODE-210-length-43125-cov-11.462716_pt1 | contig 43125 bp, 45 predicted proteins | sample MGYA00514754_ERZ651768 | MGnify/ENA metagenome assembly ERZ651768
GCGGTATTCGGCCGAGGCGAAAATGTCGCCAAAGGCGTCCGAACCCAGATCGTTTTCGATCAGACCGGTCGCGGCGGCGATGTTCTCGGCGGTGAGCTCTTTTCCAACCAGCGCTTGCTCCACCGAAGGGCCACGGGTTGGTTTGGGGACGAAGCCACCAACGGCAACCCTTGCTGCGGTGCAGATGCTGTCGTCCACGGTTACCACCACTCCGGCGCCGACCACGGCGAAGGACGTGGCCGGATGGGCCATCTTGGCGTACTCGGCATGCTGGTTCGCCGCTAGAACCGGCATCTCTATAGAGGTGAGAATCTCGTTCTCCCCCAGAGCAGTCTCATATGGACCAAGGAAAAACTCGTCGGCCGACACGACCCGGGAGCCGCCACCCAACATCCCTTTCTGGCCTTGGATGACGAACTTGGCGTCCATCACCGTCAGGACCGTAGGGAGATCTGTGGCCGGGTCCGCATGGGCGACGTTGCCGCCGATCGTCCCGCGGTTCCTTACTTGCGGGTCGCCGATGCCGTACGCGGCCTCCCACAGGATTCCCGCGGCGTCTTTGACGTCATGGGAATCGGCAATTTCAGCATGGGTGGTAAGCGCACCGATACGAAGGTTGCCGTTCTCAACGGAAATTCCCCTCATTTCCTCGAGACCACCGATGTCGATAAGCATCGGTGGCTGGGCCAGGCGCAGTTTCATCATGGGGATGAGGCTGTGTCCACCGGCCAAAATCTTGGCGCCATCATTATTGCTCAGAAGCTGGACAGCATCCGAAACTGAACTGGCTTTTTTATAGTCGAACTGTTTTGCAAACATCTTTTAACTCCCCTGCCCCTGGCGAATTGCCTGCCAGACTTTTTCCGGGGTAAGCGGCATGTCTATATGGGTGACACCCAATGGCCGTAGCGCGTCGATCACCGCGTTGTAGACGGTGACTGTGGAAGCGATGGTCCCAGTTTCACCGACGCCCTTCACTCCCAAGGGATTGTGAGGCGAGGGCGTCACGGTGCTGAGGGTCTCGATCTGCGGCAGCATGTGGGCCCTGGGCAGTGCATAGTCCAACATCGACCCGGTCACCAACTGACCGTTATTGTCGTAGACCGCCCCTTCCCAGAGAGCTTGACCCCAGCCTTGCACCACGCCGCCGTGAATCTGGCCTTCAACGATCATGGGATTGATCTGCGGGCCGCAGTCGTCGCCAGCAACATAGCGTTTAATCACGATATTCCCGTTGTCCTTATCTACCTCCACCACTGCTACGTGGGTGCCGAATGGATAGACGAAGTTGGGCGGGTCGTAGAACGCCGAGGCCTCAAGACCAGGTTCCATCCCTTCCGGCATGTTCCAGGCCACGTTGGCCATGGTGGCTATCTCCGCGATTCCCTTGCTCTGGTCCGGCGAGCCCTTCACAAAGAAATTGCCGTCTGCATATTCAACGTCTGACTCGGCCGCTTCCAACAGATGCGCAGCCAGCAGGCGGGCCTTCTCTTTAACCTTACGGGCCGCTAAAACCATCGCTGCGGCCCCTACCGCCGTTGTCCGGCTGCCGTAGGTGCCCCAGCCCATCGGGGTGTTACTGGTATCGCCGTGAACGATGGTCACATCGTCGATATCGACCCCTAATTCGTCGGAGATTATCTGCGCAAATGTGGTCTCTTCTCCCTGCCCGTGGGGCGAGGTACCGGAGTAAACGTTCACCTTGCCAGTGGGATGGAACCGCACGATGGCGCTCTCCCACAAGCCGCCGCCAAAACCGACCGCTCCGGCCACCTGTGAGGGGCCAAGTCCGCAGATCTCGGTGTAGCAGGTAACGCCGATGCCCATATAACTGCCTTGCTCCCGCTTCTTGGCCTGCTCTTGGCGGAGGGACGGATAGTCCACCTGCCCCAGCACCATGTCGAGCAGCGGTTCGTAGTCTCCGCTATCGTAGGTGAGACCGGGGGCCACGTCGTGTCCGTCTTCGAACTTGGGGATAAGGTTCTTGCGCCTCAGTTCAACGGGGTCGGTGCCCAGTTCAACGGCCAACAGGTCGATTAAACGCTCTATCAAGAACGTCGCTTCAGGCCTTCCTGCGCCGCGGTAAGCATCAACCGGGGTGGCGTTGTTGAACACACCGTAGACGTCGGCTTTGGTCGCACCGATGTCGTAAGGGCCGCTGTAGATCAGACCGTGAAGAATAGTGGGGACACCCGGGCCGGCGGTAGACAGATAGGCACCCATGCCGGCGTAGATCACAGTGCGGATAGCGGTGATCTTGCCCTCGCGGGTGGCCGCCATCTCCACATGCTCGACGTGGTCGCGGCCGTGAATCGTCGCCTGGAAGCCCTCAGACCGGGTGGCGGTCCACTTGACGGGACGGCCCAACTGCATAGAGCAGAATGACGTGATCATCTCGTCGGCGTACATGGGGACCTTGCTACCAAATCCACCGCCGACCTCGGTGGCAATGACCCGTATCTTATGTTCTCCGATTCCGGTAACCAAGGATGCCAGGAACCGCACAATGTGCGGGTTCTGGCTGGTACTCCACAGGGTCAACTCTTCCATTGCACCGGTCCAATTTGCGACCGCCGAGCGAGGTTCCATGGCGTTGGGGATAAGCCGCTGTTGAAGGATGGTGTCTTTCACCATCACATCGGCGGCAGCGAAAGCCGCATCGGTGTCGCCTCCCTCGGCAACCCAGTGGAACGCCTGGTTGTTGGGGACGTCCTCGTGTATCTGAGGAGCGCCTGGCTGCATGGCTTCATAAGGGCTGATCACCGCCGGGAGCAGTTCGTAGTCCATGCTGATTAATTCCAGGGCGTCTTCCGCTTGGTAACGGTTCTCGGCCACCACAACTGCCACAGCGTCACCCTGATACCGGACCACATCTTTAGCGATAGCCGGATGATCGACCGCTTTCATCTCGATATCGGGTGGCATCCAAGCGCAGGGGATGGGGTTCAACACGCCTTCGGTGTCGGCGCCTGTGTATACCGCCACCACTCCTGGCGCTGCTTTGGCTGCGGCGGTGTCAATGCTGTTGATCTTGGCGTGGGCGTGCGGGCTACGCAGAATGGCCGCGTAGAGCATCCCTGGGAGCTGAACATCGTCGGTGTAGGTTGCGCCGCCGGTTATCAGTCGAGGATCTTCACGGCGCCGGATGCCTGAGCCAAATATTCTTGTCGTCATGGCTTAACTCCTCTTGGCTTCGGCGGCTGCCAGAACGGATTTTACGATGTTTTGATAACCGGTACAGCGGCAAAGGTTCCCCTTCAACCCTTCCCTTACTTCATCCTCAGTCGGGTTAGGGTTCTTGCCCAGCAACTCGTCCACCGTGATGATCATTCCGGCGGTGCAGAAGCCACACTGGAGACCATGGTTATCCCAAAATGCTTCCTGGACCGGATCCAGCCCGCCCTCTGGCGCTATGGCTTCAATAGTTGTGATGTCGCTACCGTCAGCCTGGACCGCCAAACAGGTGCAGGACTTCACAGTCTTGCCGTTCATCTTCACCACACAGGCGCCGCATTGGCTGGTATCGCATCCAATCTTGGTGCCGGTCAACCCTAAGTCTTCTCTGATGAAATGGACCAGAAGTACACGGGGGTCCACTTCTTTTTCATGGGCTTTACCGTTAACGGTCAATTGAATATTCAAGATTGCTCCCTTGCGTAGTGAATCGAGGTCTGCTAGGCGTGAATTAGGCTCAGGGGGCCGAAGTGCCCAGAGTATATACTCGGTCAGATACGGCGTCAACGGTTCAGGGATCAGAACCGCGGTTGCGCATTCTTAAGACTGGCAATATCATTTGAATTGCGCCTGGTGGTTGGCGTCTGGAAACACGGAAATCATTTGGCCCGTGGCCCCTGATCCCTCAAGCTCACGATAAGGACGATAATGTTCCCACAGAGCGTTTTTCCCGATACTGCTGAAGTCGACTCCCAAGGTCAATTGGTACTGGGCGGTTGCCGGGCCGCCGACTTGGCCGAAGAGCACGGCACACCGGTTTACGTGCTGGATGAAGTTACGATACGGGCCCGCTGCCGCAGTTTCATAGATGAGTTTCGCAAACTGTATCCCGCCACCAACGTCAGTTACGCCTGCAAGGCCTATATCAACCCCGCATTGGCCAAGGTGCTCCAGGAAGAAGGCATGGGGTTTGATGTGGTTTCCGGGGGAGAACTGGCCACAACGATCATCGCCCAGGTGCCCATGGACGATGTCTATTTTCACGGGAACAACAAGACTCCTCAGGAGTTATCGGAAGCGCTGGAACACTCCATAGGCTGGGTCGTCGTCGACAGCTTCCATGAGATCCAGCTTCTGGACCAGTTAGCGGGAGAGGCCGGCAAGACGCAGGACATCTTAATCAGAGTCTCCCCAGGCGTAGACCCACACACCCATGTGTACACCACAACCGGCACTTTGGATTCTAAATTCGGGTTTTCGATCCAGACAGGCCACGCCGCCGAGGCGATCCGCATGGGGTTGGCGGCCAAAAACCTGAACCTGCGCGGGCTGCACTTCCACCTCGGCTCGCCCATCTTTGAGTTGGAACCGTACCGGGTGGCCACGGATCTGGTGCTAAGATTCGCCGCCGAATTCAGGGAAGAAGGCCTTGAGATGCAGCGGTTCAGCCCCGGCGGCGGATTCGCCATCGGCTACACCCGAGGTCAAGAGCCGCCTCCAATATCCGACTACGCAGAAGCTATCGTATCTACCATGACCGAGACCTGCCAAGACTTGGGAATGGAGTTGCCTACACTGGTTATCGAACCTGGTAGGTCCATCATCGGCCCTGCCGGGGTAGCCCTATACCGCGTCGGCGGCATCAAAGAGGTGCCCGGAATACGGAAATTTGTAAGTGTGGACGGGGGCATGGGCGACAACATACGCCCGGCCCTTTATCAAGCGGAGTACGAAGTAATCGCCGCCAACAAAGCCAACCTTGAACCGGCTGAGAAAGTTACTATCGCTGGTAAATATTGTGAGTCGGGAGACTTGCTAGCCTCAGATATAATGCTACCGAAGTTGGAGTCCGGCGACCTTTTGGCGATACCTGCAGCGGGGGCTTATTGCCCATCCATGGCAAGTAACTACAACATGAACCCCCGCCCTCCCATGGTCTTGGTGAAAGACGGCAAGAACCGCCTGATCCGCCGGCGTGAGAGCTACCAAGATATGATGCACTGCGACGTGGACTAGACCCCGCTTTTTGACACTCGCCAACAGCACCATCCCCTTTTCTGAGAATCCGGGTTATATGTGGACAATCTTCGGTCAAGACCATCTGCTCAACCGTATTGAGCCCAGCCTACTGCAGAGGAGGCAATCGCACGCCTACCTACTAAGCGGCCCACCACATGTGGGTAAGATGGCCCTTGCCCTGAATCTGGCACAAGCCGTGAACTGCTTGGAGGGCCCCAGCGTTCCCTGCGGCTCATGTAACCAATGCACCAGAATCGCCCAAGGGCATCACGCAGGCATATTTGTGTTGTTCCCCGGACAAGAGATCGACGGTGAACGATCTCCAAAAACGGTGATAGGGATCGACGCGATCAGAGAAGCTACCCGCCGCGTGAGTCTAAACCCCTACGAAGGATCCTTTAACGTGGTAATCATCAACGGCGCTGAAGCGATGAGTGAAGACGCCTCCAACGCATTTTTGAAAACCTTGGAAGAACCTCCCCCGCATTCATTATTCATCCTGCTGACCACCAATGAAGACGCCGTGCTGCCCACGGTCGGATCGCGGTGCCAGAGCATGGGCCTAGCCCCGCTTTCAAAGGATGCGATGGTGGAGATACTGATCAATGAACGCCAGACCACGCCGGACCAGGCCGATCAGTTATTTAGATTATCCCGGGGTTGCTTGGGCTGGGCCATCAACGCATTGGACGATGACCAGGTGCTGGAACAGCGGCAGGCCGACCTAGAAAAGATGCAAGAAACCTTGAGCGCGGGATTGGAGACTCGGTTCACTTACGCAAACGAAATAGCCACTCTCTTTGGGAACGACCGTGACGCTGCCAAGGCCTTGCTGGCCCTCTGGCTTCGTTGGTGGCGCGACCTTCTCTTGATCAAGGAGGGAGCGGATGAATTCCTCCATAACTCGGACTACGCCGAATTCCTAAGCAGCCAAGCCTCAACCTTGAGCACGGCAGAAATCGTGCTTTTCATAAACCGCGTGATGCAGACCTTGTCGGACCTAGATAGTAACGTCAGTCCAAGGCTGGCGATGGAAGTAATGATGCTGAATCTGCCGATTGAAGCAGGCCAGGTATGACACGGGTAAGAAGTGTGAGCTGAGTTTTGGAACTACCCCTAGCCGACGTGACCAGGAACCAACCGTCCCGCAACTGACTATCCATTGATTTCCAGGCCTTAGAGGCTTCAGTCTCTAATGGACCAGGGAATGTATATCTCCCAATCATCTAAGATCACCCTATTCTGAAGTATCAGGTAGGGATTGGGATCCGGCGCTCGCGGAGTAGTCTTCAACCGCATCCTCGCCTCGGCCGGCGTGCGCCCCGCTTTGTGGAGGTTGCATCTATTGCAGGCCGTCACCACGTTTTCCCAGGTGTGGGGGCCGTGTTGACTCCGGGGAATCACATGATCCAGCGTTAGGTCATGGACCTTCTTTCCACAGTATTGGCAGGTAAATTTGTCCCGCAGGAAAACTTCCTTCTTCGAAAGCTTCCGTGGCAAAAAGGGACGCTTGACCATGTAGGCCAGCCGAATGACTGAAGGGGCGTCAATATCTCGTGAGACGGTGTGGAGATAACCTAGGTGATTCTCTAAGAGCTCAGCCTTTCCCTTGGTGACTAAGACGATGGCCCGCCGGACGGTGCAAACGTTCACCGGAACGTAATTCAAGTTCAACACCAGGACCGGCGCACGAATAAGAGCGGCAACATCCACCGCCTCCGCAACCCCATTTCCGGAAGCGCCGTTCTCTGTTAGGCGTTCTTTTTCCGCTTGCTCTACCATGCCGGCTGGCTGTTGGTCCTCCCACACCGCGTTTGTGCCCGCTCACCGGAGCGCAAGGGGGAAGTTTCCACCCGGTCGTCGCCGGGGTCACCACACATGCGCAGAAGGCCTTTGGGGGCCGATCACGCATGGAGCCTCTTGGCAATCATAGTAGCACATAGCCCCAGATGGGCTTCTGGGCCTAAAAGCTCTTTAGGGTCGCCTGTGCCGTTAGTTAGTTATTTTATCGAGTTCATCGTCCCAATCGCCGGGTATGAGCTTGGCGGCACGGACCACCACGTCAAATTGATCCGCCATGAAAGTGCCCAGCTTTGATTCGTCGATTGTCTGGTCCAAGTCTCTGGTCGGAAATTTCTGAATCGCCGCTAAGACGCCAGATATCAATAAGAATCCAACCAACAGGCCCACGGCCATCCCCGACAAACTGTTTACCAGACCGAACAGGGGAATCATTCCAAACGCCTTACTGGCCATGAAACTTATGATTCCACCAGCGACAAGCACCACCACCAAGATTAAGAGGAACCCGGCTATAGTCTGTGCATTCTCGTTAGCGGTGAGCCCTGAGAACAATTCCCCCACGGAATCACCGATTCGGCTGGAGAGCGCCAACCCGACTACCAAAGAGAGGAATGGGACTAAAACCTTCAGCAGCCCCGAAGAGAATCCCCAGAGGGCGGTCACTCCCCAAACCACCAGAATTACGATATCGATCCAGTTCATGATTCCTCAAATTTCGACGATGTTACAACTAATTCAAGTGTAGCACGAGGCGAATTGGGCCCCCGACGGGTCAGCATGCGGTTGCGGTTGCGTTTCGAAGGCCCACCAGGCCAATTAGAGCCATCACTCCCAACATGTAGAGGCCGTTTGACGTCGCTTGGCCAATGCGGGCCCAGGTAGACCCTGGAGGCGCCCATGCTAATCACCACCAAGACCAGACCTGCTTGGAGCGACCGCCGCAGCAATAGCGGTTTCACCCATAGCCCGACCAGGTAAACAAGAACCCCTCCTACGATTACCGCCAAGAGCGAGTGGCCGCAGGGGAAGCTGAGGTTGGATGGCAAGGACTCAAGAAGAACATAGTCAGGCCGGGGCCGGTCAACAATTACTTTTAAGCCGTCTCTGGTCTCGATAACTGCAAGACCCCCCATTAACATCGCGCCGCCAGCATATCGGCGGGTCAGGGTCAAACCAGTCAGCACGGCAACGGAGGCAGACAAGAAATCCCAAACCAGCCCCAGGTTGGCGAGCCATATCGCCATATCGTCTAACCAATCATTCCTCATCGCCTGGAACTGCAATGCGGTAATCTAAACATGCCAGCGGTGTATAATGCCGGTGAGTAGCAGCCGCACTTTCGAAGCACGAATCTGCACGAATCAGAGGGAGCGATTGGCCCGCGAGATCAGTGTTATCGCCATCGACGGCCCGGTAGCAGCCGGCAAGACAGTGGTCGGCCGGGAATTGGCCCGGACGCTAGGGTTTGGTTATCTGGACACTGGAATCATGTACCGCGCCATCACCTGGCTGGCCTTGAACCATGGGACCACCCTAGACGATGAAACCTCCCTGGGGGAACTTGCCCGCAGCTACCCTCTGGGACTGATGGGCGAAGACAGCAACCAGGTATTGGTAGACGGCTACACATTGGGCCCGGAACTCCGCGACTCGACGGTAAACCGGAACGTGTCCATCGTCTCCAAAGCTTCCCCAGTCCGAAGGGAGTTGGTGGCCCAGCAAAGAAACACTGCTGCTCAGGGCAAGATCGTGATGATTGGGCGAGATATAGGCACAGTGGTCCTGCCCGATGCCGATCTGAAGGTCTACCTCACTGCCTCGCCCGAGAAGCGGGCACAAAGACGGTGGCAGGAGATGCAAGACCGGGGAGAAGCAGTCGAACTTCTGACGGTGTTGAGAGAGACGATAGCCCGTGATGAGATCGACAGCGGACGCGACGACTCCCCCCTTAAACCCGCCGACGACGCCTGGGAACTAAACACAGACGGGTTGGACATTCGGCAAGTGGTACAAAAGATCGTTGACCGGACCAGCAGCCCCAAGTAATTCTTGAGCAAGTTCAGAGACGCATCACTCCTCTACCGGTTTGGAAACCTGTTTGGGCGGTTCTGCTTTCGGGCGTTCGGCCGACTCGAGATCTCCGGCGCAGAAGGCGTGCCCCAGTTCGGCCCATTGATCGTTGTCTCCAATCATCTGTCGTTGAACGACCCTCCTCTACTGGTAGCTGCGATACCGAGACCGCTTTTCTTCATAGGCAAGAAAGAGTTGTTCGGCAATGCTTTTTTCAGATTCCTGATGACGGCGTTCCACGTGTCGCCTTTCGACCGTTCAACCGCCGGGATTGACGCCGTGCGCGTACTGATGCAGAATCTTGAGCGCGACCGGGCTGTGGTGATCTTCCCAGAGGGCACCCGAAGCCCCGACCATGCGATGCAGAAGGGAATGTTGGGCGTGGTCTATCTGGCAATGAAATCCCAAGCTCCCATACTGCCGGTTGGTGTCACCGGCACCCATAAATTCCCTCTTTGGCGGGTCCCCTTTCCCTTTAAGAGGCTGAAGGCCAACATCGGTCAGCCGTTCACTCTGCCGGTGATTGAGGGCCGCCCCAGCAAAGAGGTGATGTCCAGTATGCTGGACATGGTTATGGCCCGCATCGCCGCCCTGCTGCCACCGGAGCACCGTGGTGTTTACGGCGGTGACAAGGTTAAATAGCCGGCCGATCAGACCGCCTAAAGATTCGACCACAAAGCACAGCTAAAACGTAATACCGGAGAGACAAATGCAGCAAGCATCTAAATTTGGCATCTACCTGAACGCTAGCGAAAATCAGGTGGTGCGCATCAATTCCCCTTACTGGTTTCCTGAGGAGCCTGACTGGGTCTTCTTGACCAGCGAGGTCAACGCCACTTTGCTAGCCATCCGCGAGATGGCCCAAGAGAAGGGCCTCTCCAAAGACTCCGGGGCGATCACCTGGGGCACGATCCCCCTCAAGGACTAGATTCCGGAAGATGCTGACACCGAGGGAATACTAGATGCCGTCCGGCCCGGTGGAGGGCCTGCAGGTGCGGCAACGGTTGGAGGCCTTGGAGGAGAACCTCTCGCCCTACGCCAGCCGTTCCGGCCAGTCGTTGGGCCGCAAACTGCCTGAAACCCCGTCTCCTCTGCGTACCGAGTATCAGCGGGATCGAGACCGGATCATCCACACCAATGCCTTCCGGCGCCTGAAGCATAAGACCCAGGTTTTTCTGGCGCCCTCCGGCGACCACTATGTCACCCGGCTAACCCACACCCTAGAAGTGGCCCAAGTTGGCCGAACTATCGCTAGGGCGCTGAACCTGAACGAAGACTTGGTTGAGGCCATGTCCTACGGGCACGACCTCGGCCACACTCCCTTCGGACACCTGGGCGAAGAGACTCTAGACCAAGTCTACTCGGAAGGATTCACCCACAGCGCACAGAGCCTCCGCATCGTCGAGAAGTTGTCCAGGGAGGGGCAGGGATTAAACCTGACCTGGGAGGTCCGCCAGGGAATCATCTCCCATTCTAAGCCCAGGGGCGATTTCCTTGACGTAAAACTGGATGAGTCGCTGACATTGGAGGCCCAGATACTGCGGCTGGCCGACTCGGTGGCCTACCTGAACCACGATATAGCCGACGCCATCCGGGCCGGCATGCTAAAAGTGGACGACCTGCCGGAGAAGGCCAATCGTACTTTGGGGGCGACTCATTCTCAACGGCTCGACTCGTTGGTTACAGGCATCGTCCAAGAGTCATGGCCCGCCTCGGGTCTGGCCGATGAAGCAATCGATGGGAAACCGGTGATCGGCATGGATCCGGAAGCCCGGGAAGCGATGATGGAACTGCGGGACTACATGTTCCAGAACGTCTATCTACCTTTGGGTAACACCAACCAGTCCGAAGTCGGCCGCGATGTGGTCAAGCTGCTTTATCATTACTTCCTGGAGAATGCCGAGGAGATACCCCCACCCTACTTCAGTCCCGGCGCCGACCCCGACCGGGCCGCTGTGGACTACGTTGCCGGCATGACCGACCACTACGCCATCCGCCAAGCAGAGAAGCTACAACCCGGCATCACCCAAGGAGCTTTTCAGAACGTTCCGTTCGAGTAAGCGAGGCCCCCGCTGCGTTTCCTGGACTTATCCCTTGAACGCGGGCATGACCTCTTCTGCGACGATGCTCAGCTGGTCCTTAAAGACTTCCAGGGGCATCCCCATCACCGCACCGATGTTGACCCGGCCCACGCCTGGGTATTTCTCCTCGATTCCCTTGAAGTGCTCAACGACGTCTTCCGATGTGCCGCAGAGCCAGGAACCAGCCTCTACCGCTTCATCCAACGTGGGCAGGGCGATCCCGGGCGTCTGACCCTTGTTGACCACTGAGACGTTCTGTTCGTCAGTGAGGGGCATGACGCCCAACGGTCCGGCGAATTTCATCGCTTCCTCGAAGTATGGACGCGCTTGCTTGATTGCCTTCTCTTTTGACTCGGCGATGAATATTCGGAAGCCCAATGCCACGTCTTCGCCCAATCCTGTTTCTTTCCCGTATTTGGCACGGGCCGATTGAAGCATCTTCAGCTTCTCTTCCAGGGCCGCGTCTGGGTTGTTGGCGATTAACGGTTTGATTCCCATCTTCGCCATGAAGTCTATGCCCCTCGGGTTCGGGCTGACCAACGGTTGCCAGATGTCCACCGGCTGGGTGATCGGCCGGGGCACTAGAGTCAATTCTTTTAATTGATAACCCCGGTAGGGCACCTCCGGGGGCAATTGGTAGTGCTTGCCATGGTGGGAGAATTTTTCATGGGTGAAGGCCTTGGTGATGACCTCCACCTGCTCCTCGAACAACTCCCGGTTGGCGTCGGAGTCCAGCATCGGCGCCCCGAATGTTTCCACCTCTCTAGTGTGGTAGCCGCGCCCCACTCCGAATATGATGCGGCCCTTGCTCAAAATGTCGGCCATGGCGAAATCTTCAGCCAGGCGAAGAGGGTGCCACATGGGGACGATGTTGAATCCGCAACCAAATTTCAGCCTCTCTGTCTGAGTGGATAGATAAAGACCAAGCATCAGCAGGTTGGGTATGGCTTCATACCCCTCCGGCTGGAAGTGGTGCTCGGCCATCCAGAACTCTTGGAACCCTAGCTTCTCTATGTGCTTGGAGATGTCCAAGGCCCAATCGAAGGTTTCGATCAATTGGTCGTTGGAGTACCACCGGTCATTGGCCGGGGTGCCTGCAAGCCCGATATTTTCGTCGATAACATGGCCAGCATAAGAAGCGGAAAAATTGTGAATCATCGTCTTAACACCTATCAAATACCTGGTTATCAATAAATTGATGACCCAGAGATGGGGTTCTTTCTTGTCGATAGCTAGGCGGCTGGTCCGAACAAAACGCGGCGAGCCGCTATTCCCTGGGCACCTGGCTGGGGGCAGGGTTGACCAACTCGATACCGATGGTCACCGGGAAAACCCGCACCAACTCTTCGACGGTCCACTTACCGTCTTTCTGGATGGTCTTCACCGGCTCCGGTTCGTTGAGCAGGGTTACCAAACCCTCGGTGACGTGGAAGACATGACCATTTACGTGGGCTGCTTCGTCGGAGGCCAGCCAAGTCACCATGGGTGCGATATCGTCGGCTTGGCCCCTGAGCGTCAGCGCAGCGCCGGTGCTGATGCCTCGCGCGGCTCGCAGTTCCCGGGCGTCGTCTGGGATGCTGCCAATCATCCTGGTCGCGGCGCTGGGGGAGATGGCGTTGGCGGTCACGCCATAGCGCCCCAAGTCTCTGGCAACCACTCTGGTGAACCCGGCGATGCCGTCTTTGGCGGCGCCGTAGTTGGCCTGTCCAGAGTTGCCGTAAAGTCCAGTGGTTGAGCTGAAGGTGATGATCCGGCCGGAGCGCTGCTGACGAAAGATCACGCTGGCGTTCTTCACGATGGAGAACGTGCCCTTGAGGTGAACGGCGATCACGTCGTCCCACTCCTGTTCAGACATGTTGAAGATCATCCGGTCCCGGAGGATCCCGGCCACGGTGACTACGATGTCCAGCTTGCCATAGTTGTCCAGAGCGGTCTGGATGATCTTGTCTCCGCCGGCCATGGTGGCAACTGATTCCAGGCAGGCCACCCCCTCTCCGCCATCGGCTCTGATCTCATCCACCACCTGTTGGGCGAAGGACGAATCGGCGCCGGTGCCGTCCACGTTGACGCCGGGGTCAACCACGACCACCTTGGCGCCTTGGGAGGCCATCAACTTGGCAACCCCCCGGCCAATGCCGCGGCCCGAGCCAGTTATGATCGCCACTTTGTCTTCTAGCAGGTTCGCCATCAGATTCTCTCCATCTGGTTACTTGTCATATTTCGTTTTATGCCCGCTCCCAGAGCAGGATGTTGGTTAGGTCAGCCCGTGATCCTTTGATGGGCTGGGTGCTGAGGCGCAATCGTTCGCCTTCAAACTCATAATTCCTTGTCTGGATATCACCGGTCCAATTGGGGAAGAGCGCTCCCATCACTCGATGGGTCACTTGGCTTTTGACCTCGTTCACCTCGTAGTTACCGTAGTAGGCGATGTATCCCTCGAACGCGGTTTTTATCTCTTCCTCGGTCCCCTTCAGCAGGTTGCCAGACTGGAATGCCGGTCTGCCGCTGCCCACGATCTGACCTGAGAAGTTGCCGTGTCCGTCGTAGATCAGTTGGCCCTCGGGATTCTCACCGTAGGGGTAGCTTATCCGGCCATCGGACCATTTGCCGTAACACTCCAGCAACCGCCAGGTGCCCGCGAATTTATCAGCGGTCAAGTTTAGCCTTGCTCCCTGGCCGGAGCGGGATTTGAGATGTCCTTGGTCAGCACGTCACGGGCCATCTGCGATAGTTTCTCAATATTCCAGGTTCCCGACGACTCGTAGATCGCCCGTTCTGGCCTGGGTTGGGACACCAACGATATAGTGTCGCCGTAGACCAGAAAGGTCTGGCCGTTGACGTTCTCTGCGAAATCGCTGGCGAGATAGGCCACGAACGGTGCCACATGATCAGGGTCCATATTGGCCAGGTCCTCTTCACCGGCTATGGGCGCCACGCCGCTGCGGGCCCTAATCTCAGAGGCGCTGCCGGGGATGTCCGCGATCATGCGGGTACTGGCCCGAGGTGCTATCGCGTTAACGGTCACTCCGTAGCGGCCCATGTCCTTGGCCACGACTTTGGTGAAGCCGGCAATGCCCGACTTGGCCGCGCCGTAGTTGGCCTGTCCCGAGTTCCCCATGAGACCAGACTCAGATGTGAACGTGATGATGCGTCCTGAGCGTTGCTGACGGAATAGGATGCTGGCGTTCTTCACGACGGTGAAGGTGCCCTTAAGGTGAACGGCGATCACGTCGTCCCATTCCTCTTCCGACATATTGAAGATCATGCGGTCCCGGAGGATCCCAGCACAGGTGACAACGATGTCCAGCTTGCCGAAGTTATCGACGGCGGACTGGACAATCTTCTCGCCGCCTTCCATCTCAGTGACCGACTCCATGCAGGCAACGGCGTTTCCTCCGGCTGCCTTGATCTCGGCTACAACTTGTTCTGCCACCGATTGGTCGGCCCCACTGCCGTCCACGTTCACGCCGGGGTCAACGACGACCACGCTGGCGCCCTCCGCGGCCATCAGCATGGCTATTCCGCGTCCGATTCCGCGTCCTGAGCCGGTTACGATGGCCACTTTGCCATTCAACATTTCCGCCATTTTTGCCTCCCTGGGTTTGGTTCAAATCGAATCTGGGCAGACATTTCTGCCATTTATTGCTAAGAATTCCAGGCCAAAATCTATAATGGATCTAGGGTCCGCAGCCTATCGAGAGGGGAGAGCCACCGTTGCCGAACCTGGGGTGGTCCGCTCGCCCTTTTCGTTCTCCAGCCAAACCTCACAGTCGACCAGGTTGGTGCCCTGGTCTTGATATTTCTTGGTCACAAGACCTTTGGCAGTCACCGGAGTTCCCGGTATATCCATCCCCCGGTATTGGCAAGCCAGGCGTTTCAGGTAGCCGTCCGGACCCATCCATTTGGTTACTAAGTGTCCGAGGAAGGCGTTTTTCAGTGCGCCGTGAAGTATCACGTCTTCCAAGTCGTTGTTCTTGGCGAAACCTAGATCGTAGTGGATCTGGTAGTAGTCGCCGGACGCCCCGGCGTATTTCACCAACTGCTGGGTAGTGGGGTTCTTCACCACTTCCGGCAATTTCGTGCCTTCTTCTACGTCGTCCCAAAATACTTGATCAGCCATGTTGGGCTCCCATCGCCATTTCGGCGGCCTAATTTTTAATATCGTATTGAGGTGCTGGTCTGCGTGGCGGCAACCTGGTCGAACTGGTTGCGGTAGGTCACCACGATGGAGGTAATGATCATCAGGCCCATGCGCCCGGTCCGCTCATTGATGTCGGCTATCTCGGCGACGGCCGTAATACGGTCGCCGGCCCGTATGGGATGGAAGTATTCCCAGTCACTGCCCCCATCCAATAGCCGGGTGAATGGCATATCGAAAGGGTACTCGGGACGGTCAACTCCCACGGACCGGAGGAAGGTTGGCGGCGCGATCAATCCGCCGTACCGGCTCTCGCGGGCCGCCTGCTCGTCGTTGTAGACCGGGTTATCGTCTTCGATGGCCTGGGCGAATTTGATGATGGCGCCTTTCTCTATATCGATGGAGCGTGGCGGGCTCTTCTGGCCAATGGCCTTTTGAATCATTTCTTCAGTCAAAAATGATGAGGGAGTAGTCACGAAAATCCTCCTGTCACAGAACAGAGAAAGTCTACATTTCGCCCTCAGAGGTGTCAAGAAATCGGGTAGTAAGGGGCGGTTGCACCGTTTGGAGGTTGGCCCACGTCATTGGACAGGCTAGCTACGCCGATATATAGTTTGTTGGTCTGCTGTCCGGCCCGGTATTCAGGCACGTTTCTTGCCTGAGAGGGATCGCTTGCCTCCAGCCAGTTCCCGGACATAATTCCAGGAGTATTTTTGATGGAATATGGCTTTTACCTCCCGAACAGCGGCGCCGGCGCCGAGCCCGACGCGCTGGCCGACATCGCTAAACTGGGCGACCGACTGGGTTTCTTCTGCATGGTCATGCCAGACCATATCCTCCAGCCCAATCAGATCAACTCCACCTACCCGTACAGCCTGACCGGCGACATCCTGGCAGCCGGTCAATCCGGGGATGGCGAGTGGCCGGAACAAATCACGACTCTGGCCTACCTCGCCGGTGTCACCGAACGCATCCGCCTGGTTACCAGCGTGATGATCATCCCCTACCGCAACCCCATCCTCACCGCCAAAATGCTCTCAACCCTGGATATGCTATCCAAGGGCCGCCTGATCCTGGGCGCAGGCGTCGGCTGGATGGAAGAGGAGTTTGAACTCCTAGACGCGCCCCCCTTCGCCGAGCGCGGCGCTGTGACCAACGAGTACCTACAGGCCTTCATCGAACTCTGGACCAACGACGACCCCAAGTTTGAGGGCAAGTATGTGAACTTCTCGGACATCACCTTCCTGCCCAAACCGGTGCAAAAGCCTTATCCGCCGATCTGGATCGGCGGACAAAGCAAGCCAGCCATCAGGCGTGCCGCCCACATCGGCGACTGCTGGCACCCGGTGGGCGCGATACCCGCCGCGCCGTTGGAGCCGGAAGAATTGGCCGAGAACCTGGTGCTGCTTCACCAATACGCAGAAAAAGCGGGCCGTGACCCGGCTATTATTCAAGTTTCTGTGAAAGCGCCTCTATATGACGCCGGTGACTCCAGCGGACCACGGCGCCGGTTCAGCGGATCGTCGGACGAGGTGCGTCAGGATATTCAGACCTACTCTGATGTGGGAGTGACACACCTAATCTTCGACTTCCGCACCGGAGACCCCAAACAGACCGAAGATCGAATGGCTCGATTCTCTGAAGAAGTAATGGCTGTCACCTAAGACGGCTTTGAAATAACGATTTAATTATTATTTCGGGAGGCACTCTTTAGGAGATCATGGAGTTGTTCTTTCACCTGATCCTCTACGGTGGTTATACCAACTCCCGGACCGCCACCCACGTCGCGGATTCGGTCTTCACCGAATCGGGTTTCAGCGCTTAAGAATCAACCGGAGTATCAATTCAACATGAAATTACGCCTAGATGACGGCATTGAACTTTTCTATACCACCGATGACTTCACGAACCCCTGGACTGAGCCGGAAACGGTGTTGATGCACCACGGCATGGCCAAGAGCCACAAGATGTGGTTCGGCTGGGTACCAATCATCGCCCAGCACTACCGGGTTATCCGGTTCGACATGCGGGGCATGGGGTTATCCGACGTATCCGGGCCGGACCATGCCTGGACCCTGGACAGTTTCACCAGCGACCTGAAGGAGTTTGTCGACAAGATGGAACTGGACAAGTTCCACCTGATCGGCGAAACGGTGGGCGGCTCCATCTCAATGAATTTTTCCATCAACAACCAGGAGCGGCTGCGTTCGCTCACGGTCTGCACCTCCCCAACTAATTTCGACTCGCACCACAAAGAGAGCGCCGACCTAATCGACCAGGAAGGTATCAACGTGTGGGTGGAGGACTCCATCGGACGGCGGCTAGACCCGCAGATAGTTGACCCGGCCTATATCCGCTGGTACGCCGAACAGATGAAAGCTACCCCGGCCCATGTCGTTTCCGGATTCCAACGCAATGCCGCTGGAGACATCGGCCCGATGCTAAAAGACGTGCAGACGCCCATGCTGATGCTGGCGGCCGCCAATCTGCGGGAGGAAGTCCTGGGAGATTTCCGGGGGGCGGCAGACCTGTTCCCCAACGGCCGAAAAGTGATCTTCCCCGGCGTTTACGGCTTCGTCCAGCACATCATGCCGGTGCCCTGCGCCAGGGTCTGGCTCGACTTCGCCCACAGCTTGAACGAGACCTAGGCCAGCGGAGAAACTGTCCATTGCCCGATGATGAAAAAACAACGGCGACCCGCATCCGGTACAGCATCCCGGTCCATCGCACGAGAATAGGGTGTGGGACCGGTTAGGAATGAGGGATTTCTTGAACGAGGAAGTAAGTCCCTACTTACTGGATCCCAAATCCCACCCCAGATACAAAAGGATTTTCCAGATGCTTAGCCTGGCCAACGGGCATGGACTCATCCTAAAGATGGTCAACCCAAGTGCTCTCCTATTTTTAGTTCCCTTACTGCTGCTGCTGACGGCCGCCTGCTCTTCGGGTTCGGAAGACACAATCATCTCCAGCGAGCAACAGGCCGGGGGTCCGGAGTACTCGGGCGTCATCGTAACCACAGACATGGCGGTGGGCGTGAGCCGCATCATGTTCGGCGTAATCAACCGCGACGGAATGCCGGAATTAAGTACATCCTCGGATGTGAAGGTCTATTTCTTGGTGCCACGGGAAGACGCCAGGGAGTTGAAACAATCACTGACCGCCAGATTCGTAAACTGGCCGACCACGGCCGGCGGCGTGTTCGTGGCGAACCTAGACCTGGACACTGCTGGGGCTTATGAACTGGACATTAGTTTCACATCCAGCATCGGCGCTCCCATCTTCGCCCAGACCAGTTTCTTGCTCAAAGAAGAACCCAGCACTCCGGCTCTCGGCTCAGCGGCCCCGGCCAGCGTAACCCACACGGCCGCTCTCGCCGACGACATTTCGCACATCACCACTTCCCCCGTCCCGGACCTAGACCTTTATGAGTTGTCTATCCATGAAGCGCTGCAACAGGACAAGCCCGTGGTTATCGTGTTTGCTACCCCAGCATTCTGTGTTAGCGCAACCTGCGGGCCGCAAGTGGGTGAGCTGACCAAGGTGAAGGAGAGCGTGGGAGACCGGGCGAACTACATCCACGTAGAGGTGTTTGAAGAGCCTCATCTGGTGGAGGAGGCAAGGCCTACCGGCGGTCTGGTCCCAGCAGTAGAGGAGTGGGGATTGCCCACGGAACCATGGACGTTCATAATCGACAGTCAGGGATTGGTGCGCGCCAAATTCGAGCAGTTCACCACTGCGTCTGAGATTGAATCCAAGCTCCGGGAGATTCTTTAGTCGCCGGGAGCCATAAGGTCGCGAACAGCAGTGGCGATGAGGTCGCCGCGATATACGCTATATGTAACCACCACTTTTTCACCAAGAACTTGGTGTTGCCTCAGGTGTGCAGCGTTGACGGCGACAGGTCCTTTCGTGGAAAACGTCCAAACTTTACCGCCGTCGTCCCGCACGCGTAGTAGCTCGATCTCCACCAAATCACGCTCGACTGCCTCTACGATCAATCCCGTCACCGTTTTTTCGCTGTCACCACCGCAGGCCGCCGCAAACAGCAACACGGCCATGCCTGCCGCCAACACCGATACCAGTCTTTTAGCCCCGTGCCGTCCTATGGTCGGAATCATCCGAATTTGAACACCTTGACGGCCGCCAGCGCCGTTGCCACCACCCATCCGCCTAAAGCAGCTAAGTGTGGCCAAGTTTCCCAGATGGGTTCGCTGTCGATGGCGATGTCCCGCAGCGCCGCCAGCATGGGAGTTAGAGGTAGGGCCAACGACAGCTCGGGCAAGATCCAAGGCAGGGCCGCAGTGGAGAAGAAAGTGCCGGCCAGGAACATCATGGGCAGGGCCACGGCGTTGCCCATTCCTGAGGCGGCTGCCGGAGACTTGGCCCAGGCCGACAAGATGAACCCGATGTTCAAGAACACAACGCTGCCCAAAGCTGTAACGGCCAAGACCCAGATCAGATTCCCGTTAACGTGCCCATCGAAGACGAATACACCCAGGGCCAGGATTATTCCAGCCTGCACCAAGGCCAATAAGACGTGGGATGTGATCTCGGCGGCAAAGAATTTCCAGATAGGAAGAGGGGTAACCAGCAGCCGTTTCAAGATGGACAGGTTCCGGAATGTGCTGATGCGGACGGCGATTGAAATAATGGAGTTGGTCATGATTCCCAGCCCCAGCAGCCCGATAAGCACGTTATCGAAGTAGTCGACCTCAGAAGCCAGAATAACGTCAGCTGTCAGCAGTTGGGCCGGCACGATAGGCCCGCGGTCCGAGTGAATGTCGGACACCAAGTTGCGAATCGCACCGTCAACCAATTGGTTGCGGTCGGGATTACGAGTGCTGTAGACCAGCGTCACCGCCGCAGGGCCAACTGCTTGGGCCTGGGCTGCCGGGTCATCGAACATCTCTGGGATCGCTATCAGATATCCCAGGTCGCCGTCAACTATCTTTTTCCTCGCCTTGGCGGGGTCATCCTCGTCAAATTTCAACTCCAAGAATTCGATCCCGTCCAACCGTTCCAGGAAAATCTCGGCCCTGGGGCCGCCAGACTTGTCGATAACCGCCACATCGGCGGCGCCAACACCGTTGAAATCGAACAGGCCGAAAACCACCACTAACATCAGAGGAAAGAATAAAGCCCAGAAAATGGCTTGGCGATTGCGCGCCATCATCTTCAGGTCGGCCAAGACTAACGCAACCAAATCTAGTCCCTTAACTCTGTGCCGGTGAGTTCAAGAAAGACATCTTCCAGAGTAACCGGGGTGATCTGCAGGTTTTCCAGTCCCAGACCGGCCTTGGTAATCTCATCCAGCATGCCCCGTAGCGCAGATGGGCTATTGGCGAGCCGCAGCAGGTAGGTGTTCTCAGGTACGGGATTGTCTTCAGCCTGTTTTTCTTGCTCCCCTGCCTTTCGAGACAGCTCTCGGGATTGGATCACTTCCACGCCGCAGTTCAAGGATTCCAGTTGGGTGGTGGTCATCGGTTTTTCCATAGTCAACTTCACGGTATAGCTGGCTTCCAGTTGGTTGATCAGGTTCCGGGGAGAATCCAACGCCAGAATCTTTCCGTGGTCCATGATGGCCAGGCGATTGCAGAGAATCGCGGCTTCGTCCATGTAATGAGTCGTGAGCACCACGGTGACGCCGCGCTGGTTGACCTCACGAATCAGGGACCAGAGATTGCGGCGTGCCTGCGGGTCGAGGCCGGTGGTGGGCTCGTCTAAGATTACTAATTCCGGGTTGTTGACCAGGCTGGCCGCCACTGCAAAACGTTGCGCCTGCCCACCAGAGAGCTCCGAGATGCGGCTGCCAGATTTATCCGCCAGTCCAACCTGCTCAAGCAGGGCTTTTGGAGGGGTCTTATTGGGGTAGAAGCTTCCCAGCAGGTTCAGGATCTCGGTCAGATCAAGGTAGCCGTAATAGGCGGAGGCTTGGAGCTGGACTCCGATGCGGGCCTTCACCTTGGCTGCGTTGGACTGCACTTCCAGCCCCAAAACGCTGACCCGGCCTTCCGTTGGCTTCTGAAGACTCTCGATGATCTCCAGTGTAGTGGTCTTCCCGGCCCCATTGGGGCCCAGTATCCCAAAGACCTCACCCCGTTCAACGGAAAATGTCACCCCGTCAACCGCGGTGAAGGAACCGAATCGTTTAACTAGATTTTCAACTTGGACAGCAAGCTCCATAATAGCGCAGGAAATGGTAACACATTCTAGGGAAAAATCGGACTGTATCGTGTGCGTAGCCAGGCACGAAATTTATTGACATCAAATAGCCCCTATGATAACGTTCGAGAGGTTCTGGCGGGACTCTCTCACCCGAATCCACCGCTGTACCTTACGGATGCATCCAAGTTGGAAATCCCGGCCGCAGGTCCAGCCGGTCCGGATAAACCCAGAATACATACCAGGAACCCAATGACACGCAGTCTCCGACCACGGCGTTCTACCGTCGGTGCGAATGGAACAACAATCTCGCCTATCCTTTCTGCTGGGCCACCGTCATGGAAATAGCCCGGCGGGGCGGATTTCACAACTGGTTTAGGGGAATATCGGCATTCACCGTCCTCGCCACATTCGCCTTGGTTATCCTGGGTGGCGTGGTTCGGGTCACCGAATCCGGCCTTGGCTGCCCAGACTGGCCCGGCTGCGACGGCGGCATCTTCCCGCCATTGGAAACAAAAGCCATCATTGAATATTCCCACCGCATCACTGCGTCTTTCCTCGTAGGGCCGCTGATTATGTTTTTGTTCATCTCTGCTTGGGTCAGATACCGGCAAGAACGTTGGGTCTTGGTCCCGGCCACTGTCGCCTTTGTATTGGTGTTTGCCCAGGCTGGTTTGGGGGGTGCTACCGTATTAAGTGAACTCCCCGGAGCAACTGTGATGGCCCACCTGGCGGTCGGTGAAACCTTGGTCGCGGTCCTAGTGGTATTGGCGGTCGTTGCCTACCGTGGGCCGTTGGCGATCAAGATACCCGTTTGGGGCATCGACAAGACGCGGAGATTTCCTAGATTGATAGTTATCTCGGGTGTGGCGGTGTTCTTGCTATTACTTTCCGGTTCATACGTGACAATCACCGACGCTTTTGGCGCGTGTTCAGAGTGGCCGCAATGTCTGAAGGGAAACCCATTCCCCAACCAACACCTTCAAGTCATCAACATGTTCCACCGCTATGTAGCCGCCGGTGTGGGCCTGTTCCTGCTATACAGTCTGCACCTGGGCTTCAGAGGCAGGACCCAACCGCTGGAGATCAGGATATTCTCCATGGCTGCCGTAGCCCTCTTGGTAGCCCAAGTTTTGGTCGGCGCGGGCGTAGTCTGGGCTGACTTCAGTCAAGACATGCGGGCCTTGCATCTGGCGATGGCCACCTCGGTGTGGATCGCCGTTTCAGCCCTGGCCGTATTGACCTTCTCCAGCCCAGGAATCCGCTGGACCGGTGCATCCAATGGCTAGAGGAGTGGAGGCAAGCACGGTGGAAACCGATCGACCAGGCGGCATCATTGGCGTCGTCAACGATTACGTGACACTCACCAAGCCGCCAATCATAGTCTTGCTCGTCATCACTGCGATCGGAGGCATGTTTCTGGCGGCGGAGGGCATCCCGCCCTTGCAGGCGCTCGGCATGGTCTGCCTTGGAGGGACGCTAGGAGCCGGAGGAGCCAATGCCATCAACCACTTCTTGGACCAAGACATCGACGCGATAATGTCCCGGACGATAAAGCGACCCGTCGCGTCCCACCGCATCGCCCCCATGAGCGCTTTGGTCTTTGGCATCGCTTTGAACGTTGGGGCGTTCTTCGTTCTGACCTACTGGGTGAACCTGTTGGCAGCGTCTCTTACCCTCTCGGCCACCCTGTTCTACGTCTTGGTTTACACCGGCTGGCTCAAACGAAATACGCCGCAGAATATCGTTATCGGAGGCGCCGCCGGCGCTATTCCGCCGATGGTAGGTTGGGTCGCGGTTACCGGCAGCCTGGACCTACCGGCCCTTTACCTGTTCACTATCGTATTTTTCTGGACTCCTCCCCATTTTTGGGCTCTGGCGTTGATGATCCAGAACGATTACCAACGGGCTGGCGTCCCGATGCTACCTGTGGTGGTTGGAGAAGAGCGGACCGTACAGAATATATTCATGTACAGCATGGCTTTGGTGGCACTGACTTTGCTCTTTGGCGCTTCAGACGCCGTCGGCCTGGTGTACCTGGCCTCCGCCGTGGCTTTGGGAGCCGTCTTCCTAACGTTCGCGTGGAAATTAAAAAGAGACTACAGCGTCCGCCGCGCCAAACATCTGTATCTGTACTCCCTCCTTTACCTGGCCTTATTATTTGCAGTCATGCTGGCCGACGGAGTCTACCGGTTCTAGGCTCAATGCTGTACCTACCGCAATGGTCATGGCCCACGCTCAAATGCGTTGACAGGCTAGTTTGGCGTGTGATAATGTCGCGAGTGATTAGTGAAATTTGGCACAGACCAGATGGTTCTAGAGGCGAGTTCACCCCAAATAGCGGCAACTAAAAGGGGTGATTGCCAAGCTGATTAAAACTCCGTGGAGTTGTAAAATGGGACCGTCGCCACTCCGGCGAAAAGGGTCCCTTCCCATGCAATCTACTTCGAACTCCAATCGGCCCTCCGGCCGCCGCAGTATTCTGAAGAACCGCACGGTCCTCTTCGGTCTGATTGCGGCTCTTTTCTTGTTTGCGACCGGCTGTTCCAAAGAGGGTCAGTCCACATGGGAAGCGTTTGGCCCGGTAGCCCAGAAGCAGCTTGACCTTTTTAACGTCCTGTTGTGGGTTATGGTTGCCATCTTCTTCCTGGTTGAGGGGGTGTTGCTCTACGCGGTCATCCGCTACCGCAAGCGCCCTGGACAGCCCAGGCCGCCCCAGATCCATGGAAATACCACATTAGAAGTCGTATTAACGATCATCCCCACCATCCTCGTTTTGGCGTTGGGTATCTGGTCGGTATTCGTTCTATTTGAGATTGACAAACCCCCCGGTGACGGGCCCGAACCCATGCATGTGAAGGTCACCGCCCACCAATGGTGGTTCGAGTTCGAATACCCGGACGCGGGAAATGGCAAAAAAATCATCACGGCCAATGATCTGAAGATTCCCGTCGACCGGCCGATAACATTGTCGCTGTTTTCTGACGATGTAATCCACAGTTTCTGGGTGCCCAAACTTGCGGGCAAGCTGGACATGGTGCCAACGCACGAAAATAAGATGTGGTTCCAGGCTGATTCAGACAAGATTGACGATGATTTGCCCGTAACTCTATTTGGGACGTGCGCCGAGTTATGCGGCTTGGCCCACGCATTGATGCGCTTCCGCGTCACGGTGATGGAACAAACCGACTTTGATTCTTGGGCTGCTGCCTACGGGCCGCCGCCCACTAATACTGATAAAGCCAAGCAGGGCGCACAGATATTCGCGGCCAACTGCACACTGTGCCATACTATTGATGGCCCTGACGACCCGGCCCTCTCAGCCAGCCGTTTGACCGGTTTCCTGACCGGTGGGGACATAACCCCGGTGCCTGCGCCGAACCTGACAGACCTAAGAACTCGCAACACACTTGCAGCGGGCATCGTCGACCTGAATGAAACGACCTTAAGACAATGGCTACAGAACCCAGAGGACGTGAAGCCAGGCAATTACATGTCAGAAAGGGCGGTGCTGTATCAAAATGGCTCCGCGGACCTCACAGACGAAGAGATCGATGCCCTAATTGGGTATCTGCTAGACCTGCGGTAGAATCAATCAATAGGAGCGGAGACCGCGGCGTTTCCACCGTGTAGATCGGTAGAGCGTCCGGATAAAGCGAGCGATGGCAGCTATAACAGGCGTCATATCACGGCCAACCAGCTACGCAGGAGTGTGGAGCTGGATAACCACGGTTGATCACAAACGCATCGCCGTACTTTACGGCGCGACTGCCTTCGTCTTCCTCATAATTGCAGGCGTTGAAGCGGGCGTTATCCGCATGCAGTTGGCCTCAGCAGATAATGACCTGATTGGACCTGGCCGGTTCAACCAGATGTTCACGATGCACGCCACCGTGATGATCTTCATGGTCATCATGCCGCTATCGGTCAGTTTCTTCAATTTCGTGGTTCCGCTGGCCATTGGAGCCCGGGACGTCGCCTTCCCCAGGCTGAATGCCCTGAGTTACTGGATCTTCCTGTTCGGCGCGATTCTCATGCACATGGCTTTCCTTGTTGACCAAGTGCCGGACGCAGGCTGGTTCTCATACGCCAACCTCACTGAAAAGCCCTTCAGTGTCAACCGGGGCCTGGATTACTGGTCTATCAGCCTTCTGGTATTGGGCTCTTCTTCTGTGGCTGGAGCACTGAACTTTGTGGTGACAATCATCAATATGCGCGCCCCAGGCATGTCTATGATGCGCATGCCGGTGTTCGTTTGGATGACCCTCATCACCTCCCTGCTGTTGGTCCTGGCCTTCCCCGTGATAACTGTGGGCCTGATTGAATTGACCATGGACCGCAACTTCGGCACCCATTTTTTCATCCCGGCCGAAGGCGGAGACCCCATCCTCTGGCAGCATCTGTTCTGGGTCTTCGGCCACCCTGAGGTCTACATCCTGATCCTCCCTGCCATGGGCATAGTCTCAGAGGTCCTGCCAACTTTCTCCGGAAAGCCCCTGTTCGGCTATCCTTTCATCGTCTTCTCCGGAATCGTCATAGGCATCATGGGCTGGGCCGTCTGGAGCCACCACATGTTTACAGTGGGGCTGGGTCCAGTCGCGAACTCAGTGTTCACCATCACCACTATGTTGATCGGGGTGCCCACCGGCATAAAGATCTTTAACTGGATCGGAACAATATGGAAGGGCGCTGTTGAGTTCACTAGCCCAATGCTGTTCGCCCTCGGATTCGTGGCGCTATTCATCGTCGGCGGCCTAAGCGGTGTTTCTCACGCCGTTTCTCCGTCCGATTTCCAACAACAAGACACCTATTACATAGTCGCCCACCTCCATTACGTGCTATTCGGCGGCTCGATATTTGGAGCATTCGCCGGCATCTACTACTGGTATCCCAAGCTCACGGGCCGGATGCTGAGCGAAACGCTTGGTAAGCTGAATTTCTGGTTGATGTTCATCGGAATGAACCTAACGTTCTTCCCGATGCACTTCCTTGGCCTGAACGGCATGCCCCGTCGCATCTACACCTACTCTGCAGAGTTTGGCTGGGAAAACATGAACCAGCTGGCAAGTCTTGGCTACATAGTCCTGTTCCTCTCTTTCGTGGTCTTCATCGTCAACATTTGGCAGACCCGCAATGCACGGCGAGTGAGTCACGATCCTTGGGACGCCCCAGGGCTGGAGTGGAGCATCGCCTCTCCGCCGCCGGCCTACAACTTCGCGGAAATCCCTCTAGTTGAGGGGCTAGATCAATATTGGATAGACAAGCAAAAGGCTAGGGACGCCGGAACGCCGCTGACCGAGCCGGAAGCTTTGGTCGACCCGGATTCCATTCACATGCCCAGCCCGTCTTACTGGCCGGTCTTCACAGCAGTTGGCGTTGCTTTAATCGGTGGCGGACTGCTCTCTCACTACGCCATCAGCTTTGTGGGTGGAGCCATAACCATGATGGGCGTAATCGGTTGGGGCAATGAGCCCGCAACCGCGCCCAGCGACCACCACTAGGAGACTAAGAACGTGGCCCACGCAGTAGAACCTGAATATACAACAACCGGTCTAAACCACCGGAAATTGCTCATGTGGGTGTTTTTGGGGTCGGACTGCCTTTTCTTTGGCGCCCTGATAGCCACCTACATGGTCTACCGCGGCCAGAGCTTGACCGGTCCTTACCCGATTGACATCATCAACGTTCCGGTCACCACTATCAGCACATTCGTATTACTGATGAGCAGCTTTGCAATGGTGCAGGCGCTGGCGGCGACCCACGCCGATAATAAACGGGGGATAGTAGGTTGGTTAGTGGCTACCGCCGTCTTGGGGTCCATCTTCATCGGGTTCCAGATAGTCGAATTCAATACGTTCAAGAACGAAGGCCTGACTTTGGGCGGCAACCTGTTTGGGGCCACTTTCTTCACGCTCACCGGGTTCCACGGCGCCCACGTCACCCTGGGTATCATCTGGCTCGTAGCCATGGCCATAGTGGCCAACAAAGGACGGGTAGGTCCCAATTCCGCGCTCGATATCGAGTTGCTAGGACTGTACTGGCACTTCGTCGATATCGTCTGGATCGTAATCTTCACGTTGCTTTATTTGATTGCCGGGTTCGATGCCGGTCCGGCCGCTGCGCCGGGCGGATAATACCAAACCCGTGTCTAATCCCATCAAGAGATTTCTGAAATAACTATGGCCCACGAAATCGAACATACGACTAACCATCCTTCATTCAAACAATATGTGTTGATTGCGATAATCCTGTTCGCGATCACCATCGTCGAATTCCTGCTCATCTGGGACCGGGCAGGAATTGTTGACAGTTTAGGGCCCTCAAAGATTCCCCTGTTGGTTGGTTTATCAGCGGTCAAATTCGCCATCGTCATCATGTATTACATGCATCTGAAGTTTGACCACCGACTCTTTGGGACCGTGTTCATAGGTGGGTTGGTACTGGCTTTCCTCGTTGGGATCGCACTGCTTGGACTTTTCGTGGGGTTTGGTGGCGGCCAAAGGACCTACGCCGAAGATCGAGCCATACCCTATACGGAACACGAAGAACACGAAGCGGCAGAAACGGCTACTCCGGCCACTGGCAAGACCGAGACACCTGCAGCTACCGGGCCGCTTGCCATTTCCATCGGCGCGGTTGGCGAGACACTGGCCTTCGACACCGATAGCATCACCGCCGATTCGGGCTCAGAAGTGACCATCACCTTCAATAACCCGTCTGCTAATAACCAGCACAATCTGGTGATCGTCCAGGAAGGGACGAAAGACGCCGTGGCAGCAGACGGCACCGCCTCCGGCCCAGCCAACAACTGGGTACAACCCGGCGACGCACGTGTGATCGCCAACACCATATTACTGGACCCCGGGGCCTCCGGAGAGGTGACCTTCACCGCGCCGGCCTCTGGGACCTACCAGTTTGTCTGCACATTCCCAGGGCACAACTTCACCATGTTCGGGAACTTCATAGTCAACTAACCCTCTTTCTTAGCGGATAGGAAAAGGCCTCTCTAGTTTTTCAGGGAGGCCTTTTTGTCACTAGAGCTAGTCCGCTGCCTACCCACGGTACCCTCGCATAAAACCCTCTTGAACCGGCTGGATGATCCGGTCACCCATGCGCCGACCCGCCATCTTCAGGCCCTGGTGGATAAATTCCAGATCGCGTGAGGTGATTTCTAACTTGGATGACGCGGCAAATTTCCCGGCGTACTCCTCTAAGAACCGATCAACCTGCGCTTCATCCTCCGCGATACCCCTAAAAAGGCGGTACATAGGCAGTGTGCGGACGAAGTTATGGACATCTTCTCGGCTAACGGCCGGATGGCGGTCCAACAACACTGAAATACCAAAATCGATGAGGCGGCAAGATCCGTGTTCGTCCACCAGAAAATGGGACCGACCTCTGGGGTCGGATAGGGTCACATCGTTGTAGTAGATATCGGCCTGGTGCAAGCGGCGTATCAAATCTCCTAGTGCAAATCCGGCACCCGATAGGAAATCTTCAGTTAAACGATCTGCAGGCAACTCCGTAAAAAAAGTGCCAGGGACGAACTCCTCGGTCAGGTAACCCGGCAGAGATTCTAATTGCACGGGACCGACACCTGTTTCCCCTGCGATCTTGGCGATCTGGTCCTCTCGCGAGCTCTGCAGAGGCTTTATCACTATGGAACGGTCGGGGAACTCAAGTATGGCCACCATTCCCCTGGCCCGTCCGGAGAAATTAAGCTTGGGGATGTCTTGACCTAACTGGAGCCGTTTGAACACCTCAGGGAAGAACGCGTACCGGGAGAGCGCCTTGACCACCGGGTCGCCGGTGAGCCGCATGAACAGCGGCATTTCCAAGTCGGATAACTTCCAGAATGGCGGCATGTGATCGGGAACGGGCATCCCCGCCGCCGGACGCATGGCCTCAATCACCCCTTCCGGTGGTTTGGGCGGAGGCGGCGCGATGGCCCTCCGGACCACGGCGATCTCATCAGACGAGTAGTCTAAGACCATCAATCGGCCAAGAAATGCAGGCCGTCGGCGCCCACTTCCAAGGCTCGTTCCCGGACCACCGCATCGGCGTTCAGCATCCCGTAGATGTGCGGGTAGATCTCCCCCGACCGGCTCGGCTCGTTCTTGAGAGGCGATTTTAGCTCCTCCAGATCCACATCCAGCACCATCAACCCTCTCTCGCCGGGGTAAAGGCGGGCCGCGACCTTCAGGAGCTGGGGAACATCCTTTGAACAGTGGATGAAACCCTCCTCAGCCAGACTCGGCGCTGCGTATTCGCCAGCCGGTCGGGCAGCTTCCCAGGCGTCTTTGTAGGTCAGATGGAAAATCAATGCCATGAATCAAATCTCCATTATTTGTGGCTGATTAAGGCAGATGCGGGCGGTCATTTGCTAACGGGCCCTCCGACGCAAATTGTACCTCAGCGCGGCAGGTGTTAGGATGATACCCGCAACGAACCAGAGAGGGATTTGAGTATGCGGACGGAGATAAACGAAGGACCTGGACTACAATACATAACGGTGGTGCCCGACGACTACACCCCTGACTCGTCTTACCCTCTGGTGATCATGCTCCACGGGTTCGGCGCCAACATGCAAGACCTGGCCGGCTTGGCCCCAGCCATCAGCGCCGACGGCTACGTTTATGCCTGCCCCAACGCCCCCATACCCTTTCAGCTCGGCCCCGGCCAGACCGGGTTCGGTTGGTTGACACCCCGCGGAGGTGGCACGGCCGAAGAAACAGCCAACTCCGAGAAACTGCTCGGCGATTTCTTCGACACTGTTTTCCAGCAGTTCAACGTCTCGCCGGGAAATGCCATCTTGATGGGGTTCTCCCAAGGCGGAGGGATGACCTACCGTTGCGGGCTAGAACGCGCGGACAAGTTCGCCGGCCTAGCAGCGTTGAGCGCCACCCTTCCAGACGAAGACGACTTGGCGGCCCGGTTGCCCGATGAGCGGACCCAACCCATCTTCATCGCCCACGGGTTATTCGACCAAATGGTCTCCGAAGACACAGCACAGTCCGCCAAGTCGTTCCTAGAAAGCAACGGCTACACCCCAGAGTTTCACACCTACAATATGGGACACGAGATAAGTGGCGAAGAACTTGGAGATCTAGTGCCCTGGGTCGCCAAGGTACTGTCGCCCCAGGCATAACGCCCTAGTCGCTATCGTCCTTCCAGGACATAACCCGGTCGATAGTGATCTCCAGAAGAACCATCCGGTCCTCGCCGATCAGTTCTTTAGCAAACTCGGCGCCCCGGTCTGGGCCATCGTATAGCACGCACATCCGCCCAACGACCTGGTCCAAGTTCTTCGACGTTACCATCGCCAGGCCTTCGAGCACCACATAGGATAAAGGCCGTTCCGGCGTGGCGATGGAGACGGCTACTGCTGGGTTCTGCTTGATGTTCCGAACTTTTATCGCACCGCCGTCGGCCATGACCCAGGCCTTGCCGTCATCCCAAAGGAACCAGACCGGCGCAACGTGGGGCGTTCCCTCCGGGCGCAAAGTAACCAGATGTGCGATCTGCGGCTTCCCCAAAAAATCTTCTCGTTCTTCCTGACTGAGTCTGGCCATGGTTCTACTCCGTATATCCTCAGGCACGGGATTGGCTTAATATATCAGATATGAGCTTTCGTAATTGAGATTTAGGGTTGCTGTACTTCTTTCGGTGATTCTTCTGGCCGCTGCCTGCGGAGGCGCGCCTCCGCCCATAACTGACATTGCACCAACACCTCTGGTAACTCTACCCGCAGATGAAGGCCCCCATGACTCAGTCATCGAGTGGTGGTACTTCAATGGACTGCTCACGGATGATCGCGACCAAGAATACAGCTACCACTACGTAACTTTCCAGGGTGAGGCTGTCGGCGCCGCCGTCCCCCACCTACTGCAAGCCAGCCTTGGCGACCACAAGGCAGGTCGGCATCTGACCGGCGAACAGATTTTTCTAGGCTCCCTAGACCCTGGTGCGGCTGGCGTTGATGCCGTAGTGAACGGATGGGTTATGCAGGGTGACGGAGAAATCTACAGCCTTGATTTTGAGCTGGGTGGCTATTCCTTGAAGTTAACGGCGGTTTCCACCAAGCCGCCCGTGCTGCACCAAGGATCCGGACTGGTACATTTAGGCCCAGCGGGCGACACGTTCTACTACACCCGTCCACGCCTGGACGTTAAAGGGATTATCATCGTAAATAAGGAACAGCGACCCGTATCCGGCGCCGCCTGGATGGACCACCAATGGGGAGACGTTGTTGGCCAACGGGTGGGTTGGGATTGGACCAGCCTCCAATTGGACGACGGCAGCGACTTGATGGCAGTGCTGGTCTGGGATCCAACCGACAGAGCCCCATTTGCCGGATATGGGACTCTGGTATCGCCCGATGGGTCGGTGGTGACACTGGAACAGAATGGCGTCTTTATCAGCCCTATCGAAACTTGGATCAGCCCCGCCACCGGTATCGAATACCCAAGTGGGTGGACGCTGACCGTCCCCTCCCAAGCCCTCAACCTGGAGTTGACACCGGTGCTATTGGACTCGGAATTTGCCGGCAGCTCCTACACACCGGCCGTCTATTGGGAAGGAGAGGTCCGGGTGGCTGGTACTCGTCAGGGCCGTAGCGTGGGAGGTAGAGGGTTCGTTGAGTTGGTAGGTTACGACCCGCAGCAGTTGGAGCCTACCTCGAGTCCGTAACGCGCCAGGCCCTAACGCTTCGGCGTTGCCGCCGCGATTTGAACTAGATTGTATGGGATGTGAGGTCTCAATGATCAAATTTTGGCGGGGGAGCCCGATCGTTTTTCGGAGGAATCTTCGGCGGCGCCTAAATAGAGAATAGCCCCCGGATAACCGCTGAGACCCGCGCCTGCTCGGCTGGGATGTCAGCCGGCTGCACGGGGATGGGCAGGGTGGTTAGCTCGGACAACACCGCTCCCGATAGCAAGGCTGCCTCTTCTTCGGTCAACTCCCATTTGCGGGCAATGTCGGGCGCTCCGTAGAGCACCGCCTGGCGAAAACCGTAGTCGGCAATGGCGCGATTGACTATGTCGATGAGCTTATCCATGGCTACTGGGCTCCGGCCCAAGCCCCGCCGTCTATGATATAGGTGCTCCCGCTCACGTAGGACGCCTCGTCCGACGCCAGCCACAAGACCAGGTTCGCAATCTCGTCGGCAGTCCCCACTCGGCCCATGGGATGGCCTTCATTCCGGCCCGCAAATGCCTCCGCGCTGGCTGTGCTACCCCGCATCTGAGGGGTATCCACACCGCCGGGAGCGATGCAGTTGATGCGCACTCCTTGTGCGGTGTACTGGCTGGCGGCAACCGTAGTTAGGTGGATCACTCCTGCCTTGGCCACGGCATAGGGCACTGAATAACCGACGCCGCGCACACCCGACATCGAAGAGATATTCACGATAGACCCGCCGCCGTTGGCGGTCATAGCCGGGATGGCGTACTTGCAGCAGAGAAAAACGCCTTTGACGTTGGTCTCCATAGTCAGGTCCCAGAGGACTTCGTCGACCTCGACGAGGGGCGGGGTGCGAATCAAGATGGCGGCGCCGTTGATCAGGATGTCTAACCGGCCGAATTGGGTCACCGCCGCGTCAACCATCCTCTCCACCTGAAAGGAATCAGAGATATTCACGTCCACCATGCTAGCGGTGTCTGGAGAGGCGCCCATGAGAGACAATGTCTCTTTGGCCCCGGCGATGTTCCGGTCGGCGACCACCACCTTGGCCCCTTCACGGCCAAACCGCTGGCAGATGGCCCGACCGATACCCGAGGCCCCGCCGGTGACGATGGCAACCTTGTCTTCGAGTCTGCCGGTCAATTGAAAACTCCGTGCGCGTGCCTGGTTGGAGGCGATTGTAGCACAGGCCATCTGTAAAGATATTCCCTAAGGTTACAACGGGAACCGGGCGCCAGGACAGCGATAGATCACAGCGTTGGCGACCCATAGCTCCTGTAGCTGGTACATCTCGGCAGACCCCGGGTCCGTCCTAAGGCCTAGAACGAGGCGTAGCTTGGATACCAGACGGCCAGGACTCATCGACTTCATCATGTTCGCAGCCGACCGGTTGGCCCGATACAGGCGTGCACTACAGCACCTTGCCGCCAACTCGGCCATATAGGTCCTGTACTTACTGCCGTCAGGGAAATCAGCGCCAGCGGTGTAGTGGTCGAGATTAAGCATGAGGACCGCAGAATCTTGGCCGCTGTTGGCGGTTGCTGTAATCGCATCGGTCTTTGATGGAACTCTGGTTATGTGGTTGTTCATGAGGGTGTTTGACCTCGGCTGCTGCGATTATATCGAATCACTGCCTAGGCTGGCCTGCCCTTCCCCTTGCCTCAACACCAGGCAACGGTTATGATGCTTTCCGCGCCTGCGCACGCCTGAATTTTTTTGCCTTGGAGCCTCTTTCGACGTGACTTCAGATAACCTCTGCACCGGCCTTTACGACACCCATATTTCCCTGGGCGGACGCATGGTGGAATTTGGCGGTTGGGACATGCCGGTGCAGTACCCCGCGGGCATCCTAGCCGAGGTGAAAGCCGTACGAACCGCCATGGGGGTGTTCGACGTCTCCCACATGGGCCGGCTCTACCTTTCCGGCCCCAAAGCTACCGAATTCCTTGACTGGGTGCTCACCGGCTCAGTCTCATCCCTCCGTGTTGGGCGCGCCCGCTATTGCTTGATCTGCAACGAGAAGGGCGGGGTGATCGACGACACCATCTTCTACCGCCTTGCCGAAGATCGTTACTTGCTGATCCCCAACGCCGGGAACCGCCTGGCCGTGGTCGCCTGGTTCCAGCGCTGGATAAACGAAAAATTCTCCCCCGGCTGCGCCATGGACGATGTAACAACCACAACCGGCCTGATCGCATTCCAGGGCCCCGGAACGATAGACATGATCGATAAGCTGGCCGATACACCGCTATCGGAGATGCGGCCCTTCTCCTGGGCTGAGAGCGTCATCCAGGGCGCTCCCATATTCGTGGGCCGGACCGGCTACACCGGAGAAGACGGGTTCGAGATGCTCGTCCAAGGCGACGACGTGGTGAAAGTCTGGTCAATCCTCACCGCTTCCGGGGCCTCGCCCTGCGGTTTGGGCGCCCGAGACGTACTGCGGTTGGAAGCTGGATTGCCCTTACACGGCCACGAAATCGACGAGCAAACCACGCCCATCGAGGCCGGCTTGAGCCGGTTCGTACGGACCGACAAAGAATTTGTGGGCTCCGATGTCCTGAAAAGCCACCAAGAGAACGGTGTGCAGCGGAAACTGGTGGGGTTCACCCTGCCGGGACGCAGCGCTCCGCGTGCCGGTTACACTCTGTCGCACGGTGGCGAAGCTGTTGGCGCTGTGACTAGCGGAAGCTACTCACCAACCCTTGACACCAGCATTGGCATGGGCTACGTTTTGGGTCGTTATGTCGAGTCCGGCACGGCGTTGGACCTGGACATTCGGGGCCGCACCGTCCCGGTTACGGTCACAGAGTTGCCCTTTTACACCCGCCCCAGGAGGCCTTAGCCAAATTGAGTCCCGACGACCGCAGATACACAAACGAACACGAATGGGTCATGGCCAACAGCGCGGCTCCCAGTAGTGTCGTGGCCGGAATCACCGACTACGCCCAAGACCAACTGGGAGACATCGTCTTCTTCGAACTACCCAAGGTCGGCGATCCAGTGACCCATCTCGTCAAGATGGGCGAGGTCGAATCGGTGAAAGCCGTTTCAGACCTGTTCTCTCCTGTCGACGGCGTAGTATCCGAGATCAACGAGAAGCTGCTGGACCACCCTGAACTGGTCAACTCAGACCCATTTGGCGAAGGCTGGCTCATAAAAGCCACGGTCACGGAAATAACAGCGATCGACGGGTTGATGTCGGCCGCAGACTACGACTCCTTCACCGCCGGGATCTGATGACTGCCGCTCGTCCAAACACGCCTGGAACAACCGACGGACACTTCCAGTCCCATTACATCCCCAACACCACCGATGAGCAAGCAGAGATGCTGGCCGCCCTTGGCATCGGCTCCATCGACCAGTTGTTTGCCGATATCCCCGACGAGTTCCGCAATCCAACGTTAAACCTGCCTGCGCCCTTATCGGAGTTGGAAATCCAGCGGGAGTTGGGCGGGATGGCCGCCAAGAACCGTCCTCTAGGCAGCGGACCTTCTTTCCTCGGCGCCGGTTCATATGACCACTTCATCCCGGCCATCATAAAACCGTTGATAACCCGAGGCGAGTTCCTCACCGCCTACACGCCCTACCAGGCTGAAGCCAGTCAGGGAACTCTCCAGGTAATCTACGAGTTCCAGACCTTGATCTGCAACCTCTACGACATGGAGGTTGCCAACGCCGGGATGTATGACGGCGCCACCAGCCTAGCAGAAGCTGCCCTGATGGCCTGCCGTGTAACCAAGCGGGAGAAAGTGGCGCTGGCCGACAGTATCTCCCCGGCCTATACCGATGTGATCCGCACCTATTGCCAGTCGCAAGACATCGCGGTTGAGACCGTAAACCCGTCCAGTCCGAACTTGGACGCCGAGACGGCTTGCATCGTGTTGCAGTACCCCAATTACTTCGGGTACATCGAAGACCTGCAAAAACTGGTGGACTCCGCCCACGCCCAAGGGGCTCTGGCAGTGGTCTCCACCGACCCCACAGCGATGGGCATGTTCCAGACTCCCGGCCATTACGGTGCCGACATCGTCACCGGCGACGGACAGCCCCTGGGTATCCCTTCCAGTTACGGCGGCCCCTACGTTGGCCTGTTCGCCACCAAACAGGAATACATCCGCCAGATGCCCAGCCGTCTGTCGGGCCGCACAGTGGATAAGAACGGCAAGACCGGCTATGTGCTAACCCTCCAGACCCGGGAGCAGCACATCCGCCGGGAGCGGGCAACATCCAATATCTGCACCAACGAGGCGCTTTACGCCCTGGCAGCCGCCGTCTATCTGGCAGTCATGGGCAAGCAGGGACTGCGCCAGGTGGCCGAGTTGTGCTACCACAAGGCCCATTACGCCGCGGCTGAGATCGACAAACTAGCAGGGTTCTCGATGCCGATAGATGCTCCCTTCTTTCAAGAGTTCGTGGTCCAGTGCCCGGCGCCTCCCGCAGAGATCAACAAAAAGCTGATGGAGCGCAACATCCTGGGCGGCTTGGACCTTGGCCGGCAGATTCCAAACGGCATGTTACTGTGCGTCACCGAGATGAGCTCCAGAAAGGACATCGACTCATTGGTGGCGGCCCTTTCGGAGTTCAAGTAATGCAGCAAGGCGGCAACCGGAAGACCGAAAAACTGCTGTTGGAACGGAGCGTCCCAGGACGGGTTGGCGTAGTGATGCCGGGTCTGGATGTGCCAGCCCAACCCCTACCCGATGACGCTCTTTTGCGGAATGAATTGGCGCTGCCTGAGATATCGGAGCCTGAGGTCGTCCAATACTTCACCGGCCTCAGCCAGTTGAATTTTTCCATCGACACCCATTTCTATCCCTTGGGCAGTTGCACCATGAAGTACAACCCCAAGATCAACGATGAGATTGCGTTCCAGCCTGGGTTTGCGGGCATCCACCCCATGCAGCCTATTGGCCAGTCCCAGGGCGCGTTGGAGTTGCTGCATAAACTCCAGGGGTTCTTGGGTGAGATCACCGGACTGCCGGCCGTAAGCCTGGCTACGCTGGCCGGAGCGCACGGGGAATTGGGCGGCATGCTAATGATTCGCGCCCACCACCTGGCCAACGGCGACACCAGTCGCACCAAAGTGGCCATCCCCGACAGCGCCCACGGTACCAACCCAGCATCGGCGGCCATGGCCGGATTTGAGGTCGTGGAATTGGCTTCGGATAAGGACGGTAATGTGGACCTGGAGGCGCTGCATGAGGTCGCCGGACCCGATCTGGCCGGAGTGATGATCACTCTGCCGAGCACCCTCGGCCTCTTTGACACCAACATCGTCGAGGTCTGCCGCATCGTCCATGAGGCCGGCGGCCTGGTCTACGGCGATGGCGCAAACATGAACGCCCTTCTTGGCCGAGTGAAGCTGGGAGATTTGGGCTTTGACGTGGCCCATCTGAACCTACACAAGACCTTCAGCACACCCCACGGCGGAGGCGGGCCCGGGGCCGGACCGGTGTGCGCAACAAGCCGGTTGGCCCCCTATCTGGCAGCCCCCATCGTCACCAAAAACGGCGGCTCGTATCAGTTATTCACGCCGGAAAAGAGCATCGGCAAACTAAGCAGTTTCCACGGAAACTTCGGTGTGTTGGTCCGGGCCTACACCTACATCCGCACCCTGGGCGGTGCAGGCATCAAGTCCATCAGCGGAAACGCGGTGCTGAATGCCAACTACATGATGAACGCCTTGCGGGGCGTCTACCACCTGCCCTACGACCGCACCTGCATGCACGAGGCTGTCTTCTCGGCCGACCTACAAAAAGAGCGGGGCGCTAGCGGTCTGGAAATCGCCAAACGCCTGTTGGACTACGGTTTCCACGCGCCGACCATGTACTTCCCGCTCATCGTTCATGAAGCGTTGATGATCGAACCAACGGAGTCGGAGACCAAGGAGACCATCGACTTGTTCATCCAGGCCCTGATCGACATCGACCGTGAGGTCACGGAGAACACGGAGCTGGTAAACAACGCGCCCCACACCACTCCAGTGGCCCGGCTGGACGAAGCCAAAGCGGCCCGCCAACCCGACCTGCGATGGCAGCCTGAAGCTGTGGACTAGCTGCTAGGCGTTCTTCTCCGCCTCCAAGATCGCGTTCAGTTCGTTCACATCTACCCGCACCTCGACTCCGGCTCGTTCTTCTTGCAGCAGCATGGCCACGCGGGAATCGCGGTCGCCCCAGCCCCGGTTGATCGCTTCGGTCATCTCCATCAACGCCAGGTTGGCCAAGCGCATTGGGACGTCGAACTCGCGGCCCACGGACACAGCCAGGTCTACGTCTTTTCTTGCTAGTTTCAGGGCGAAGTCAGGCGGGTCGAACTTGCCGGGCAACAGATGCTCGGCCATCCCCTCAAAGGGTCCGCGCCGCCCGGTGGCGCCCTTGCGGACTGCCTCCCACAGAGCCAGCGGCTCGACCCCGGCTTTGACTCCCATGGTGAACACCTCGGCCATCGCCGCCTGGAATATGTACCCGGCACAGTTATGGACCAACTTAGCCACTGCACCGCTACCGATGGGGCCGACATAGTAGGCCTTGTCTCCGATTGTGTCCAACACCGGCTTACAGCGGTCGAACACGTCCTTGTCGCCGCCGACCCAGATTGCTAGGTTGCGGCTGGCGGCGCCCCTAGGCCCGCCGCTCACCGGAGCGTCCAGCACTTCGATTCCTCGCGCTGCGGCCTCGGCGTGGATCTTCCGGATCATGCCGGGGGTGCTGGTGCTCAGGTCGAAGTAGACCTTACCGGCGCTCATTCCCTCCATGATTCCAGCCTCGCCCAATGCCACAGCTTCCACTTCCGTGGGGCCGGGCAGAGAGGTAAACACGATCTCCGATTGTTCCGCCACCTCTCTGGGGGTGTCGGCCCAGATCGCGCCAGCCTCCAGATGCCGGGTGGCGGAAGCCGGATTGATGTCGTGGACAATCATCTCGTTGCCACCGTCCAGGGCGTTGTAGGCCATGCTCCCGCCCATGGTGCCCAGCCCGATAAACCCTATCTTCATCTAGTCCTCCGCAGCGGGCAACCGCCCGCACCTGTCTGTTCTTGCTTAGCGAGGACTAACATAGCATGGCTGAGAGCGGGCGGGCTACCTGAATTACGAGCCTACGTTGCGGTGTAGAATACCCCCGGACACATCGGATCAAACGGGAGCGTGACCTAAACATGGTAGATCAGCAAGAAAAACTTTGGACCTTCGACGCGGTGGAGCCGGGTCAGGTTGGAAACGAAACCACTGTCGAAATCACGGCTAAGAACATCGCTGAATACGCCCGTCTGGCCTTGAACGACTCTCCCTCCTACCACCCAGATGCCGGGAGTCTGGTTGCCATGCCGACCATGGTTCTTAGTTACGCCCCTTTGCTTCGGGAAGAGATTGCCGAGGCTAACGGCTTTGTTGCATTTGAAGTATCAAAAACGGCCCGGAGCCAGACCCCTTTCGCTAAGTGCGAAATCCGGTGGTTCCACCCGGTGGTCCCCGGTGATACCATCGCCGGGCGGCGGCGGGTTTTAGAGAAGTATGAACGCCGGAGCAGCAAGTTCGTGACCTTTCGGGTAGAGGCGGTCAACCAGCGGGGTGAGATCGCTGCGGAGTACGACTACACCTGTATCTTCGAGTACGCCAAAGGGAAGCGCGAGGTCCCTTCCCAGGAGAACAGTCCCGAGACCGCAGCGCCCCTTCTAGCTACACCGAGTTTGCTGGACTTCCCCGGAGTGTCCATCGGTGATGCACTAGACGAGTTGGACATCACCGAGAGTCAGGAGATCATCGACCGCAAGAACGATTTCCGCCTGGCCGGACGCCGCAACGACAGCAACATCCACACCGATGAAGAGTTCGCCAAGCAGAACATCTTTGCCGGGACCACCAACTCGGGCCCAGCCACCATGTCCTACGTGGACCAAATGCTGGAGCTTTCCTTTCCCGTCAGCAGCTTCTACTCGGGAAGCAGCCTGCTGATGCGGGCCATCACGCCATTCAGGAGTGGCGACACGGTTCGGTTCCAAGGAGAGATCACGGGCAAAAGCGAAGAAGGCGGCAAGAAATTACTTGAGTGCCGGGTCAAAGGCATCAACCAGCGAGGTGAGCTGGTGAGCCTGTCGGATGCGTCGTTGTCGATGGGGAAATAGCGTCTACCGGAACAATCCCTACAGAAACCCATCGCGTTCAGTTTCAAGATATTGGACGATGTCGTTCAGGATACTATTCAATGCCCCAACCCTTAGCGCAGCATGCCTAGGGATAGTGATGTGTCAATCTCGCCCCTTGATGACCGAAGCCGAGTTGGTTCATAGCCGTGGCGCCGAAGCTGAGGTGCCATTTCTAGTTCTGAGAGACTACGAGGTAGCCTCAAACTGGCAGGACTTCGCCATGAACAAGGTGCAGGTGACCGGTCATCCTCATCAAAATGACTCCGAACCGCGTCTTGCACCATTGTCCTGAGCTCACCGAGTGTCTCAGCTTGCGTGAAAATCGACTCGCCAAAGGCTTTGGCCTCATGGCCTCTCCCAGCAATCAATTCGACGGGATTTTCGATGACCAAGGTTGATGGTCAAGCTCACTTCTAGCAGTTCTCCAGAATCCGGATATCCCCTAAGACATCTTCCCGTAAACCCTATCGGGTTTGACCAGCACGATCACTGCATCTTGTTTGACCATGGCTTGGTCGTATTCTTCCCAGTCGGGGTGGTCTTTGTCGCCGCAGGCCCGGAATACTTCACGTAGCTCTACGCGCATCTTCTCTGCATCGGTATTGTGGTAGTCCATCAGGGTGGCATGGCCCTCAACGATAGCGCAGGTACGCCAGTTGTCAGCGACCGACATCACGGTACAGCGGGCATCTTTTCTCAGGTTGCGGGTTTTGGCGGATCTTCCCTTAACGATCACGAAAGCGGCGTTTCCCTGATAAGCTCCACAGACCACGATGCTGGATTGGGCCGCTCCGTTCGCCTGAAATGTGGTTATAACGCCCCGGTGGTTATTCTCAAAATGGGACCGTACGTCTTCGAACTCCATGGCTGCACCTCGTTGGATCAATCCCGAATCATTCTTGTAAGCAGTTGGTTACGGCTTCTGGTATACCATAGCAGGCGGCAATCCCGCACGCATCAACCTGGATCGCGGAGTGTTATTTGGAATATCGAGAATTGGGCGGCACCGGAGTCATGGTGCCCGAGATCGGCCTGGGCACCTGGAAATATAAAGGCGGTCCAGAACCGTTGCGAAAGGGTATTGAACTAGGCGCAACCCTGATCGACACCGCCGAGATGTACAAGACCGAGGACGCCGTCGGCGCGGCGATCAAAGACCGCCGCGAGAAGGTGTTTCTTGCCACCAAAGTCCTGGGCAGCAACCTGCGCCGCGACGCCGTGCTCCGAGCTGCGGAGAAGAGCTTGCGCCTCCTGGACGACAATGTCATCGACCTCTACCAGATCCATTGGTCCAACCGGTCGGTGCCCATCGCCGAGACCATGGGTGCGATGGAAGAACTGGTTGACCGGGGCATGGTCCGCTACATCGGCGTTAGCAATTTCTCGGTGGCTGAGATGCAAGATGCCCAACAGGCAATGACCAATAATCCGTTAGTCTCCAACCAGGTGCTCTACAACCTAAAACAACGTCAGATAGAGCGCTACTTGATCCCCTATTGTGTGGACAACAACATCACGGTTATCGCCTATACCCCATTGGCTGACGGGTCCCTTTCGGTCAAGTCCCGTTTCCGATCTGCTGGCGGAGAGTCAACACTAGAACAAGTAGCGAAGGAAGTAGATAAGACACCAGCTCAAGTCGCCCTCAATTGGTGCCTGTCGAGACCCAACGTTATCGTGATTCCTAAAAGCAATAGCGTTGAAAGGACCGTTGAGAACTGCCGGGCCTCAGGCTGGTCGCTCTCAACCAACCAAGTCCAATCCTTAGATGTCGCATTCCCACAATGACACTTGCTCCACTCCTAAACCTCGTTTTCCTAAGAGTAACCACTCAGTTGACAATTCCCCATACTGCCTATAGCTTTGAGGGCATCGGTCTGTCCGACCATATACATGAAATATTGGATCGGTTACTTGAGTCCATAACGGAAGTGATGCGCAAGGGTCTGTGCGAGAGCGAGGTCCATACAAATCTAGCTGTAGACGCCGCTGCTTTTGCTTTACTGGGCATGATACAGCGCACCGCCACTAATCTGGACTCCTAATGGCTATAGCCGGTCTTTAAACCGGTCGCACAGGCAGATTCTAGAGATTTACAAGAACAGTTTGTCAGCATCGGTACAGGTGCCGGCATAATTCGCGGAACCCTCAGAAGGAGAAGCTTATGAATGGCCATGAGTCACATGAAGCACCCCCTATTATCTCCGTAAATTCATTGTGGAAAGTTTTTGGGAAAAAGCCACACATCGCGCTAGAGGAACCGTATCGCAGCCAAACCCGTGCTGAATTACAACAAGAATTGGGCTTAGTTGTAGCCCTTCGTGATGTCTCTTTCCAGGTATATCCGGGAGAAACATTTGTTGTTATGGGTTTATCTGGAAGCGGAAAGTCGACGTTAGTGCGCTGTTTAATCGGATTAATCGAAGCTACATCAGGCGAACTAACCGTAGATGGAGATGATATAACCACTTTCGATGCGCGCGATCTTCGTGAATTCCGACGATCTAAAATGGCCATGGTGTTTCAAAATTTCGGCTTGTTGCCACACAAGAATGTGTTAGATAACGCCGCATATGGATTAGAGGTCAAGGGAGTCGCCAGAGATGATCGATACTCGGTAGCACGTGAAATGCTTGACAAGGTAGGGTTGACTGGATGGGAAAACGCTAACCAGAGGGAACTTAGTGGAGGCATGCAACAACGCGTCGGGTTAGCTCGGGCACTTGCAGTAGATCCACACATATTGTTGATGGATGAGCCCTTCAGCGGCCTAGACCCACTGATACGTCGTCAAATGCGGGAAGAACTTTCTCTTCTGCAAAGCGAAATTCAAAAGACCATAATTTTTATCAC